>Ga0315281_10000193_pt1 | contig 78426 bp, 71 predicted proteins | sample YL17G07_0_MG_FD_204540 | JGI IMG/M metagenome (GOLD analysis project Ga0315281, IMG submission 204540) | Sediment microbial communities from Yellowstone Lake, YNP, Wyoming, USA - YL17G07_0 | ecosystem: Environmental > Aquatic > Freshwater > Lake > Sediment | place: USA: Wyoming | collected... | reverse complement strand
GCGAAAGCTATACTGGCTAAGTTAAGGATGTTAAAAATTGAAAGGGCGGCGGCCTAAAATGAAAACCGTGCAAACCCTTGAGGATAAAGCCCTGGTGAGAATTTACAGAAAAGACTTGACAGTATCGAGCCTATTCAGGCAGGAGATATTCAGAGATGATAAGCTCCTTGTGAAGGCAAATACGGTTTTGGTCTGTGTAGGAAAGAACTTCAAACCCATGGCCATCCCGGACGCTATAAAGAAGGGTCTGTCCTTATAGTTTTATTTTTTCCTTGCCGCCAGTTTGTTCAGGGCGGTTATGTAAGCCTTGGCCGCCGCAACCAGGGTGTCGGTGTCCGCTCCATGACCCCTGACCGTGATCCCTTCTTCTTCCAATGTTACGGTGACCTCTCCCAGGGCATCGGTGCCGCCTGTAATGCTTTTTACCTCGAATTTCCGGAGAGTGCTCTTTGTCTGGGAAACCTCCGCAATGGCCTTGTAAATAGCATCCACAGGCCCGTCTCCGTGCTCCAGCCTGTCTACCTCTTTACCGTCCACATTAATCTTCAGTGCGGCCGTCGGCTTCACTGTTGTTCCGCATGAGACGGAGAGGTCCACCAGGGCGTATTTCTCAGGAATCTTCGAGACCTCCTCAGATACCAGGGCCTCAATATCCTCATCAAAAATACTTTTTTTCTGGTCAGCAAGGTTCTTGAATTTAACAAAGGCGGTCTCAATCTCATCCGGAGTGAGTTCAAAGCCAAGCTCCGCAAGTCTTGATTTGAAGGCATGCCTGCCCGAATGTTTGCCCAAAACCAGTTCGGTCTTGTGCAGGCCGATGTCTTCAGGCCTGATTATCTCGTAAGTCATCTTCTCCTTGAGCAGCCCGTCCTGATGTATGCCGGACTCATGGGCAAAGGCGTTAGTCCCCACGATCGCCTTGTTGGGCTGCACAGCCATGCCCGTTATCCTGGTAATAAGCCTGCTGGTCCGGATGATCTCTTTTGTATTTATACCGGTAGTTGCCTTGAAGAAATCTTTGCGGGTCCGCAGGGCCATAACAACCTCTTCCATCGAACAATTACCCGCCCTCTCCCCAATGCCGTTGATAGTGCATTCAACCTGTCCGGCCCCGTTTACAACGGCTGCGAGGGAGTTCGCAACAGAAAGGCCCAGGTCATTGTGGCAGTGCACTGAAATGACCGCACTATCGCCGATACGTTCCCTGATGGCCCTTATCATCGGACCGAACTCATCAGGAGTAGTATATCCGACGGTGTCCGGTATGTTTACGGTCGATGCGCCGGCCGCAATCACGGCCTCCACAACCTCGATTAAATAAGGCAGCTCCGTCCTGGTTGCATCCATCGGGGAAAACTCGACATCTTCCACAAGACTACGCGCGAGCTTGACCATCTCAACAGACCTTCTGAGAGCCTCTTCCCGGCTCACCCTGAACTGGTATTTGAGATGGATGTCCGAGGTCGAATGAAAGGTGTGGATCCTTTTCTGCGGCGCGTTCCTGATTGCCTCGTAAGTCCTCCTGATATCCTCTTCCTTTGCCCTGGCGAGGCCTGCAATGACAGCGCCGGGCACCTCTTCGGCTATTCTTTTCACTGCATCGAAATCACCGGATGATGCAATTGGAAAACCAGCTTCGATAATATCAACCCCCAGCTTGACCAATTGCCTTGCCACCTGGATCTTTTCTTCCACATTCATGGAGGCGCCGGGAGACTGCTCTCCATCCCTCAGGGTCGTATCGAATATCTTAATTGTTCTCAACGTCAGCCTCCCTTGCTTGTTCCAGGCTCATTGAAACGTCCAAACCTGCATCATTAAGTTCCGACGTCTGTTTCATACGCTTTCTCCTTATTGCAAGGAGAATGTTTTCAATTATGCCCCAGACCAGATAACTCATTGCAAAGACAAAGATCATCTTGGAGGGATGAATCAACATGATAAAAAGTATCAGGACAAATACAACGAGCACCCAAAATGGTTTTCTTTCCCTGAAATCTATTTCCTTGAGACCATGATAGCGCAGAGTACTCACCATGAGCAGGGACAGCAGGATAGTGATGACCAAGAGGAAGACCTGCCTGTCCGGCTGCCCTGTCCAGAATTCATAATAGAAAATAACTATGGATGAGAGTACGGTTGCGGCAGCCGGTATCGGCATGCCCTTGAACGCCTTGGAACCGGGCACGCCGGTCTGGACGTTAAAGCGGGCAAGCCTGAGCGCCCCGCAGGCGACAAAAAGAAAAGCGACAGCCCATCCGAGCCTTGCAAAGGGCACAAACGCCCATTTATACATCAGGATCGAAGGCGCCACCCCAAAGGCGACCAGGTCCGATAGTGAATCCAGTTCAACCCCAAAGCGGGTCACGGTGTTTGTCAGCCTGGCTATCCATCCGTCAAGACCATCAAAGACATTGGCAAGCACTATTGCCCATGCAGCATTCAGGTAGTTGCCGTTAATAGCTGATAAAATGGCGAAGAACCCGCAGAACATCCCGCACAGGGTAAGGGCGTTCGGCAGCAGATACACGCCTTTTTTGGGCGGTTGCGTCTGTTTTTGCCTGCGACTCCTGAAGTTCAATAGCCCCTGCCTTAAAGTTGTTTTATATGATTATTATAGAGTAAAACAGGTTTTTTTGCCTGATCCGGCAGAATAATTCAACCCGAGGAAGGTAAGTAACGATTACTTTTAGACCTCTCCGAGTACTGTCACTCCAGCCTTAACCTTGTCCCCAATGCCGACCTTGATGACTGTATTTACCGGCAGGTATACGTCCAGCCTGGAACTGAACTTTATCAAACCATAGCGCTCCCCTTTTTTCAGGGTATCGCCCGGTTTCACCCTGCATACGGCCCTCCTGGCAACAAAGCCGGCAACCTGCCTCACAAGTATCTTGCCGTGCTTAGTGTTGAGCCCCATGGCAATGTTTTCGTTAAGCAAAGATGCCTCTTCCCGGAATGCAGACATAAACTTGCCGGGGGAATGCATTACGTATTCAACCACGCCGTCGCAAGGGGCTCGGTTAACGTGGACATTCAGTGGAGACATGAATATGCTGATCTCGGTTGCATTCCCCTTGAGATAGCCGTCTTCCGTGCTTTCCTTTATCCGTATAATTTTTCCGTCGGCCGGGGAAATTAACACATTATCACCGGCTGGTGCAATCCTCTCCGGGTCCCTGAAAAAGTAGAACATAAACAGGGTAAGGACAAACGGCGCCAACGCCCATGCCGGACCGAAGCACAGGGCAACGGCCGTGAGCGCTGAAAAGAAAATTATGAAGGGATACCCTTCAGACGCAAATTTCATAGTGTGCGGACGATCATACTATGCCTTGGATTTATCAACCAGCTTGCCTTTTTTGAGCCACGGCATCATGGCCCTCAGGCGACCGCCCACTTCCTCTATCTGATGTTCTTCACCCTTTCTCGTCAGGGCGTTAAAGACCGGCTTATTGGCCTTGTTTTCCAGCATCCATTCACGCGCAAATACTCCATCCTGTATCTCGCCCAGTATCTTTTTCATCTCTTTCTTGGTCTTGTCGGTGATGACCCTCGGCCCCCTTGTAAGGTCCCCATACTGTGCAGTATTGCTGATGGAGTACCTCATATTGGATATGCCGCCTTCATAGAGCAGGTCAACTATGAGTTTGACTTCGTGCATGCACTCGAAATAGGCCATCTCGGGCGCGTAACCCGCCTCCACAAGGGTCTCAAATCCGGCCTGAATAAGTGAAGTCAGCCCGCCGCACAGGACAACCTGCTCGCCGAAGAGGTCGGTCTCGGTCTCTTCCCTGAAGGTGGTTTCGATTATGCCGGCCCTGCCGCCTCCGTTGGCGGAAGCATAGGCAAGGGCCACATCTTTTGTGTTTCCCGAAGGGTCCTGATGTATGGCTATGAGGCTGGGCACACCACTTCCCTTGGTGTATTCGGACCTTACAAGGTGGCCGGGGCCCTTTGGCGCAGCCATAAACACGTTGGCATCGGCCGGAGGCACGATCTGACCAAAATGTATGTTAAAACCGTGGGCAAAGGCGAGGTATACGCCCTTTTTCATGTTCGAAGCTATCTCGTTTTTGTAAAGGTCTCCCTGGGATTCATCCGGCAGAAGGATCATGATTACATCGGCAATCTTCGCTGCCTCGGCGGGCGTCATCACGGCAAAACCGGCCGCAACAGCCTTGTCCCAGCTTGGGCCCTTTCTGATGCCTACGGTCACGTCCATCCCGCTGTCCTTGAGGTTATTGGCGTGTGCGTGACCCTGACTGCCGTACCCCATGATTACTATTTTTTTTCCTTTCAGGACGCCGAGATCGGCGTCAACGTCATAATAGACTTTTATCATTTTATTCTCCTCCTGAATGGTATTCAGATTTATCCGCAACAGGATATTATACTACACTTTTTTGAATTGTTTTGAGAATACCCCTCCATGTGTTACAATCGGTTCAATCTATATCAAGGGACCGGGCATATGAACAGTTTTAAACATTTAAGCGAAGTAACAGGAAATCTGACGGTGCTTTACGCCGAGGATGAGGAAATCTCAAGGGCCATAGTGCAAAGCAGGCTCAAGACCCTGTTTAAACATGTAATTTTGGCTGAAAATGGCCTCGAAGGACTGGAAAAATACAGGCAGTTCAAAGTAGATATTGTTCTAACAGATAATATCATGCCACTAATGAACGGTCTTGACCTGATTAGTGAAATCCGCAAGACCGACATAAAGACCCCCATCATTCTCATAACCGCATTCATGGATACGGACTTTCTTGTCAAGGCCATAAACCTTGGGGTTACACAGTTTGTTGCGAAACCCATATCCTTCGACAACCTGGCCAAGGCAATCGAGATATCCGTGCAGAGGGTAATCATCGAAAACCTCTCTCTCAAGGCAAAAGAACAAGAGCTGGAGTTGCTCAGATACCGTGAAAAATATCATTCAGCCCAACAGGAGAGGGCCTTCAGGAAGGAACTCAACATCATAAAAAATGATCTGTACCTGAGAAAGATGGAAGTCGTAAACAGGGACGGCAAATTGACTGTCTGGTTTATCAACCTGTACTATGAACCTCTGGATATCCTTAGCGGAGACAGTTATTCAATAAGGGAGATATCAGAAGGGAAAGTCCTGCTTTTCCTGGTAGATGCCATGGGCAAGGGCCTTTCAGCCTCAGTCACCACCATCCTGTCCACTTCTTTTGTCAATCACCTCGTGGATGATGCTGTTGACACAGGAACTTTTAACTTCAGGGACTTCATAGACTCATACACCAACTTCATAAAAAAAGAACTCCTTGACGATGAAATAGTCTGCGCCTCCTTTGTCCTTATTGACTTCATACATGATGTGATGGACACAGCCGTATTTTCCATGCCGGCAGTCCTCATCCAGACCAGGACAGACGAGATAATCAGGATAAAAAGCAACAATCTTCCCATAATGAAGTTTCTGCAGGATGGCGTTATAGACAGGCATGACATCTCCGGCGCCCTTAAAATACTGGTTAATAGCGACGGCCTCAACGAGAGTATGGGAAGCGGATTTCTATACGAGGAAAGCCTCGTTGAGGATTTCAGGTCCTCAGGCACCAAAGAGGACCTTATTATGAGATTTCGGCGGAAGATCACTAAACCTGATGATGATGTAACCTTCCTCTTTCTGAAAAGAATAGACTGCGTCCCTAAATGGACCAGAAAGTTTGTGATCTCCTCCAGGCTGGAGTCCCTCAAGAGTCTATCCAATGAGATTGAGAAAATTCTGACTGAGATAGATGCGTCCGAAGAATTTTCCATTACCTTTATCAACTCCCTCACCGAGATACTCATGAACTCATACGAGCACGGAAACCTGAATATAGATTCTAAAATTAAAAACAGGCTTATCAGTGCCGGCGGGTACGAAGATTATCTGACCGAAGCGGAAAGGGCCGTAGACAAAATGATCGCCGTTGACCTGTCTTTGATTGAGGAATACGGCAGGGCTTACCTTATGCTCAGGGGATCGGATGAAGGCAATGGGTTTGACCTCTCGTCCCTGACCAGAGATCTCTCGGAACCGGAACTTTATAACGGCAGGGGAATAACAATTGCCCAAAGCCATATGGATGAATTATATTATAATATGACGGGAAATGAAGTTACCCTGATCAGGGAAATTAAAAGGAGAAAGTGATGGAAGAGATGACAATCAGGACCACGGGCGATTCAGAGGTTACAGTATCAGGCAACATCAAGAGCATAGAGGACTACCAGGCCATCAAGGAAGTGGTTAGGGATCTGGTCAAAAAAGGCAGGCAGGCCATTGTCGTCAACATACCTGATTCGCTGTCAATGACCTCTTCCGTAATAGGCTTTTTCCTTAAGCTTATTTACAGCGACAACATAAAGATAACAATGAATGTTACGGATGAAAGGCTTTACAACCTTCTGGATGTCCTGAATCTGATAACTGTATTTGACGTAAGAAAGACGAGATAGACCTCAGCGTTCCGGATAGCCCTCTATCATGAGGTCCTCCCCGAACCTATGCACCTTCATGTCTTTTATGCGGTGGGCGTCTTCAAGCCGCATGAAGGTATTGCCTCCTATGACCGGTATCGAGGCGCGGCCCCTGATAATCTTTGGGGCTATAAAAAACACCACTTTATCAACTATGCCGGCCTCAAGGGCCGAGGCGCTGAAGGAAGAGCCTGCCTCTACCATAACCGAGGTTATCCCAATATCACCAAGCTCAAGCATCAGCTTTTCAAGATCAACCCGCCGGCCTTCGCATTCCATTATCTTTATGCCTTTATCGTATAATTGCTGTTTTTTTCTCATGGACGCGGTCCGGTCCGCAACAACAATAGTCTCGGCAGCATTGTTGAAAATCCTGCAATCAGACGGCAACTCAAGACGAGGGTCTATCACTATCCTTATCGGATTTTTTACCCGTCTTCCTTCCCGTCCCCTGAGTCTTACAGTCAACTCCGGGTTGTCAGCCCTTACCGTGCCTGCGGCTGTGAGCACGGCGTCAACCCGGCTTCGCATACGATGGACCTCGGCCCTTGCCTTTTCCCCGGTTATCCATTTTGATTCTCCTTCCGGAGTGGCGATCTTGCCGTCAAGGGTCATGGCCGTTTTGAGGACCACAAAAGGGGTTTTAGTGGTGATGTACTTGATGTAAACCTCGTTCAGCCTTAATGCCTTGTCCTCCAGCAGTCCCTCCACAACCTCTATTCCTTTTGACCTCAGCGTCTCAATACCCCTGCCGGACACCTTGGGGTTCGGGTCTTTCATCGCGACAAAGACTTTTATTATGCCGGCGTTAATTACGGCGCTGGTGCATGGAGGGGTCCTCTTGTCAGTATGGCAGCATGGTTCAAGCGTCACATAAAGAACAGAGCCGTGCGTGCTTTTTCCGGCCTTTTGAATTGCCAGGGCCTCGGCATGAAGGTCGCCAGCCCTTTTATGATAGTCCTCAGCGAGGATATTGCCGTTTAATACAAGCACGGCCCCGACCATGGGATTAGGACTGGTAACGCCCCGGGCCCGGGCGGCAAGGGACAAGGCGCGTCTCATAAAGGTCTTATCCGCGGCAGTAATCAGCTTGTCCGGCATTGTCTAAAAACCATACTCCTTCCACCTGGCGTCCACAAGCTTTTTCATCTCCGCCGACATGAATATCTCCTGCGGCCAATCCCTCATCATGCCCTCTTCCCGCGTCTTTCGGGTGGCGTCTATGCCCATCTTGGATCCGTATCTGGGCCAGTTGGAAGCATGATCCAGGTCGTCAACCGGTCCGTCAGCCAGGACAACGTCCCGTTTCCAGTCCACATTGTTCAGGGTCCGCCACGCGGTGTAGGATATGTTTTGCACGTCAACGTCGTCGTCCACGATTATCAGCAGCTTTGCAAACATCATCTGGCCCTTGCCCCACAGGCCGTGTATTATCTTCTTTGCATGCCCGGGATAGCTCTTTTTAATCGATATAAGTGCCGCATTATGAAAAACTCCTTCCATTGGCAGATTTATGTCCTTTATTTCAGGAAAGTCGAGCCTCATAAGCGGTAAGAATATCCTTTCCGTGGCCTTGCCCATGTAACAATCCTCCATCGGCGGCTTGCCCACAAGGGTAGCCGGATAGATCATGTCTTTTCTGTGGGTTATGCAGGTAACGTGAAACACAGGATAATCATCGGCAGACGAATAAAAACCTGTATGGTCCCCAAAAGGTCCTTCAATGCGCATCTCACCCGGCTCAAGATAACCCTCAATAACCAATTCACTGTTTGCAGGCACCTCTATGTCGGAAGTCAGGCATCTGACCATATCTACCGACTCCCGGCGAAGGAAGCCTGCAAAGAGCATTTCGTCGATTGCCTCAGGAAGCGGAGCGCTTGCAGAATACATTACAGCCGGATCGCTTCCGACTGCAATGGCAGCGGGCATCCTCCGCCTGAGCGCCGCATACCTGTCGTAATGCCTTGCCCCGTCCTTGTGAATATGCCAGTGCATGCCGGTTGTATTTTTGTCGTAGACATGTATCCTGTACATGCCGCAATTCGGCCTGCCGGATTCAGGATCTCGCGTAAATACCATCGGAAGCGTAATAAACCTTCCTTCATCCGTCAGTTGCCCGTCGCCCGGCCAGCACTTGATTATCGGGAAACGGCCCAGGTCAGGGCGGTCCTTCTCAATCACTTCCTGACAGGGCGCGGTTTTGACGGTCTTTGGAAGATATCGGGAAAACTCAAAAAGCCTTGGCAGGACGGCCAGTTTATCCATCAGGGTCTTCGGCGGGGCCAGGCTCATCAGTTCCCCGATACGGGCTGCGACATCCTTGAGCCCTCCGACCTCAAGGGCCAGCGACATCCGCTCAAAGGAGCCGAAAAGGTTAGTGACAACCGGATAAGCTGAACCCTTGACCTTTTCAAAAAAAAGGGCCTTGCCGCCCCCGACGCTTTTACTTGCCCTGTCGGTTATCTCGGCTATCTCCAGTATCGGGTCAACCTCGGCCTGCACCCTGTGAAGAAGTCCCTTCATCTCAAGCGCCTTGATAAAATCCCTCAGGTCCCTATATGCCATGATCAGTCCTTTTCTTTTTGAAATCCTTCACGACAACTTCATCCCGTCATCATCTTCATCATGGTAAAACACGTATTTCAGGTCTTTTGACTTTTTGGCCGCGTACATGGCTGAATCGGACTTCTTCAGAAGTGTCTCGGTATCATCTCCGTCATCCGGATAAACGCTTATGCCGATACTTGCGCCTATGAATTTTTCATTATCACCCAGATTAAACGGCTTTGCAAGGACTTCAATAATCTTTTCAGCCACACGCCCGGCATCTGCGCTTCCGGTAATGCTCTCCAGTATCAGCGTAAACTCATCTCCGCCCATCCTCGCCACAGTATCGGACTCGCGCACGCAGGTCAATAACCTCTCAGAGACCCCCTTGAGCAGTATGTCGCCTGAATCATGACCGAGATTGTCGTTAATGAGTTTGAACCCGTCAAGGTCCAGAAAAAGCAGGGCCAGAGACCCTGCAGCACGTCTGACACGAGACAGTGCGTGATTGAACCTGTCAAAAAACAGTGTGCGGTTGGGAAGCCCTGTCAGGGCATCGTAATGGGCCAGGTGTTCAAGCCTCTCCTCGGCCTTTTTGGTCCTCGTTATATCGCGTCTGTACTCAATCGCCCCCAGCAACTCGCCTGTACTTGAATTCCGAAGGGGAAAGGCATAAAGCTCAAACCAGCTCTCTGTCTCCCCCGGTCCTCCAACAAGCACGATATCAAAGGACTTCTCCCCGGTGCTGATGGTTTTCACGGCCGGACATTGCAGGCAAGGTTCCTTACGGCCATGGAATATCTCATAACATTTTTGCCCGACAAGGTTGCCCTTACCCGCGACTTGTCTTTCCACCTGAGGATTGACCGCCGTTATATTGAGGTCCTTGTCCAAAATAGTAATGCTGTCCTGGATGCTGTTGAGTATATCACTCAGGAAGTCATTGCGTTCCCTGATTTGCGTCCTGCTTTGGCTGAGTGCAAGCATATTGTTCATCCGCACGATGAATTCGATCTTGTCCACAGGCTTTATTATGAACTCGTTCGCACCCAGTTCAAGCGCCTGATAACGTATCTCCCTTTCGGTTGAAGCCGTAACCATTATAATCGGGACTTCGGCATGGGCCGGCATGCCCCGGAAAAGGTGTATGAACTCAAGACCGTTTGGGGGAGGCATTATGCAATCCACAATCACAAGGTCGGGGTCGTTCTTTTCACACCACTCAAGGGCCTCAAGGGAAGACGTAAAACATACGGCCTCACACCCCACTTCCTCAGTCAGGGCCTTAAGCAAGGTGATGTCAAGTATCTCGTCGTCTATGATCAGGACCTTCACTTCAGACCTCCTTCGTCGGTCTCACCATCCAGCACATGCCTTACCTTTCGCAGAAGCTCATCCGGTGAAACCGGCTTGGACATAAAGTCCATGCCGGTTTCCAGTATCCCCTTGCTGTAAACGAGGTCTTTGGTATAACCGCTCAGAAACAGGGTCTTGATTCCGGGCCTGGTCCTGCTTATCTCTTCATAGGCCTCGCGACCGTTTTTCCTGGGCATAATCACATCCATCATAAGCAGGTCAATTTCGTCAGCATGCTTTTCAAAAACGACCAAGGCATCCTCTCCGTCAACAGCCTCCAGCACCCTGTATCCATATGCCTCCAGCACCTCTCTGGTAATGTTCCTCACGTCATGGTCGTCTTCTGCCAGGAGTATTGTCTCGGAGCCGCCTTCTGAAAAGGACACGGCCTTTAAAACCTCGGTCTCATTATCAACCTTTAACAGGGGGAGGTAAATCCTGAAGGTAGTGCCCTTGCCCGGTTTGCTGTAGACATTTATGAAACCATTGTGCTGTTTCACTATTCCATACACTATTGACAGTCCCAGCCCAGTGCCCTTGCCTACCTCCTTTGTGGTAAAAAAGGGCTCAAATATGCTTTCCCGGTCCTTTTCATCTATGCCGGTCCCGGTATCGGAAATGGACAGCAGCGCATATTCCCCCGGGGTGGAAAAAAGGTGCTCGTCGGAATTCATGCTGTCGACTTCGGCGTACCCGGTCTCAATTGTAAGCAGGCCCCCTTCGGGCATGGCGTCCCTGGCATTCGTGGTCAGATTCATCAATACCTGTTCCAGTTGTCCTCCGTCGGCCAGGACAGTAAGATTTTTTCCGAGAGACGTAATCTTCAGTTCTATGTCTTCACCTATGAGCCTGGACAGGAGCTTTTCAACCTTACAAACTATCTCGTTCAGGTCCACGGGCTTCGGGTTGATTATCTGCTTCCTGCTAAAGGCAAGCAGGCTCTGGGTAAGGGATGCGGCCCTTTCAGCCGAGGAAAGTATATGTTTTACATAATCGGCCTGAATGTCGTCGCCTTCCACCTTCATGGACAGTAAATTGGCGTAGCCTATGATTGCGGTAAGGATATTGTTGAAGTCATGCGCGATGCCCCCGGCCAGTTGCCCTATCGCCTCCATCTTCTGGGCCTGCCGCAACCGTTCCTCTCCTTCCTTTATGGCCGCCGCCTGGAGGCGAATGGTCCTTTGAAACCTTACGATGTCGGCGCACCGCTTAAGGGTGGACAAAAGCTTGCCCTTGTCAACCGGCTTGAGCACGTATTGGTTTACGCCTATATCTATGCATTCAAGGAGATAATTGGTATCGCTGAATGCCGTGGTCACGATTATCTGGGCATTGCTGTTGTCGTTTTTAATCAACCGGGACATCTCAAGGCCGTCCATGACCGGCATGCGTATGTCCGTAAGCACGACATCCGGGCAGTGCCGTCTGAAGAGTTCCAGCCCTTCACTGCCGTTGTCGGCAAGATAAAGGTTTTTTACACTCTTCCTGAGCATCCCGGTCATTAAATCCAGCGCAAACATGTCGTCCTCAACATACAATACTGATATGTCAAGCAGCTCGTCTGTCATATGTCCGTCGTTGTTCATCATCCTACCCTGCAAATATATTATAGCTTATTTTTACCGGGCAGGCATGTTGAAGTTTAGAGCTTCAGTAATTATTCATTTAAATCCTCGCCCCTTCCAAATCATGTATATAACAGGATAGATAACAAGTTCAAGGATCGTGGATGTCACAACCCCGCCTACCATTGGGGCGGCAATACGCTTCATAACATCTGAGCCTGCGCCGTGGCTGAACATAATCGGTACGAGTCCGGCCAGGATCACGCTTACCGTCATTATCTTGGGCCGTATCCTCTTGACCGCCCCATACATCACCGCCTCTTTTAAATCAGCGGCATTGTTGAGTTTCCCTTCTTTTTTCCACTTTTCGTGCGCAAGATCCAGATACAGGAGCATGACCACCCCGGTCTCGGCATCAAGTCCCGCAAGGGCGATGATCCCCACCCATACCGCGATGCTCATGTTGTAGTTGAGGATATATAGCAGCCAGAAAGACCCGACCAGAGAGAACGGCACGGCCAACAGCACTATCATCGTCTTGACAATCGAGTCGGTGTTGAAATAGATAAGCAGGAAGATCACCAGCAGAGTCAAAGGGATAACCATCTTAAGTCGCTCGTGGGTCTTCACAAGGTATTCGTATTCACCGCTCCACTGAAGCCGGTAGCCCTCGGGGATGTCAAGGGCCGATACCTTTTTCCGGGCCTCATCCACATAGCCCCCCACATCTCGACCAGTAAAATCAATATAAACATAGGCCGCCAACAGACCTTCTTCGCTCTTGATCATTGTCGGCCCCCTGACTATCTTCAGGTCCGCCAACTCGCCTATAGGTACCTGAAGGGCAGAGGCCGATTGGGACTGAGAGCCTCCCATCGAAGCCTTCTGTTCGCTCCCCGCTACACGCCCTCCTCCCATCACCGGCACAAGCACTTGCCTGAGTTGTTCCGGGTCGTCCCTGAAGTCACGCGCGTAACGCACATTGACGGGATAGCGCTCCCTGCCTTCGATGGTGGTGGTCAGGTTCATGCCGCCCACTGCCGACTGTATCACCTCCTGCACGTCTTCCACGTTGAGACCGTACCTCGCAACCGCGTCCCGCTTGACCGTGAAATCCAGAAAATAGCCGGTCGTCACACGCTCCGCGTAAACGCTCCTGGTGCCGGGAATGTCCTTGATTGCGTCTTCTATCTGAAGTCCTATATTTTCAATGGTCTGCACGTCAGGGCCGAGAATCTTGATCCCCACAGGCGTCCTTATCCCGGTCGCAAGCATGTCTATACGGGCCTTTATCGGCATGGTGAAAGAGTTGGCCACGCCGGGAATTGCAACGATATCGTTCATTTCATTCTTCAGCTTCTCAACCGTCATGCCCGGTCTCCATTGAGATTCGGGTTTGAGGTTAATAACCGTCTCAAACATCTCAAGAGGTGCCGGGTCAGTTGCAGTCTCGGCCCTGCCAGCCTTGCCGAATACCTGTGCCACCTCAGGTATCTGCTTTATTAGTCTGTCCTGCGCCTGAAGAAGACGCGATACCTCAGATATGGATGCGCCCGGCACTGTGACCGGCATATAAAATAAAGAGCCTTCATAAAGCGGCGGCATGAACTCAGACCCGAGTTTAATAAATGGATACACTGTCAGGGCCATTATCACAACCGCTGACACTATTACCGTCTTTCTGAACCTGAGGACCAGCTCGGCAACCGGCTCATACAAATAATGAAGAAATGCGCTTACCGGATTTTTGTCTTCGCGTATTATCTTGCCCTTTATGAACAGTGTCATGAGGACAGGCGTCAGCGTAATAGCCAGAAAAGATGAAAACAGCATGGCAAAGGTCTTTGTAAAGGCCAGCGGCTTAAATAACCTGCCTGCCTGGGCCTGCAGTGTGAAGACCGGGAGAAAACCCACGGTAATAACCAGCAATGAGAAGAACAAAGATGGTCCCACCTCTTTTGCCGCCTCGATAATAACATCCGTCCGACTGCCAGGCCTGCCCTGCTCCTCCCACTCCTCGAGCTTCTTGTGCGCATTTTCAACCATGATTATGGAGGCGTCCACCATGGCGCCGATTGCTATGGCAATGCCGCTCAGGCTCATGATATTGGAGGTTATACCGAGATAGTATATGCAGATAAAAGATATGATAATTGCGAACGGCAGTGTCAACATCACCACCAGCGCGCTCGGCAGGTGGAAGAGAAACACTATGCACACTGCGCTCACGGCAACCGAAAGCTTTATTATCTCGTCCTTGAGCGTGTCGATGGCGCGGTGTATGAGGTCGGAGCGGTCATAGGTGACCACGAGCTTTACGCCCTTTGGCAGGCTCGGTTCCACATCCCGTTTGATACGCTCTTTTACCCTCTCTATAACGTTCAGCACGTTCTCACCGAAGCGTACTACAACAATGCCGCCCGCTACCTCGCCCTTTCCGTCCAGGTCGGCCAGGCCCCTCCGTATTTCCGGCCCGAGCTGTATATTGGCCACGTCCCTGAGAAGCACTGGTGTGCCCGAGCCGTTTGTGCCGAGCGCTACGCTCTCCAGGTCCTTGACGCCCTTGATATACCCCCTGCCCCGAACCATGTACTCAGCGCCTGAAAATTCCATGACCCGGCCTTCCACGTCAGTGTTGCTCCTGCGCACCGCCTCCATGACCTTTGTAATGGGTATGTTGTAAGCGCGCAGCCTGTTGGGGTCAATGCTGATCTGGTACTGCTTTACAAAACCGCCGACACTTGCAACCTGCGAGACGCCCTGTACGCTCTCGAGCGCAAGCTTCACGTTATAGTCCTGAATAGTGCGCAACTGAGAGAGGTCATGCCCTCCGGTCTCGTCCACAAGGGCGTAAGAGAAACCCCAGCCTACGCTTGTGGCGTCGGGACCGAGGACCGGGTTGACCCCTTCCGGTATCTTATTCTTGACAGCCTGCAGGTATTCGATGACCCTGCTGCGCGCCCAATAGATGTCGGTCCCTTCGTCGAATATGACGTAGATGAAAGAACTCCCGAGAAAAGAGAAGCCTCGGACCACCTTAACGCCCGGGGCCGCCAAAAGGCTGGAGGATATCGGATAGGTTATCTGATCTTCCACCAGGTCGGGGCTCCTCCCGTTCCATTCGGTGTAAATGATTATCTGCGTGTCGCTCAGGTCAGGTATGGCGTCCAGCGGCGTCTTCTGCAGCGCCCACAATCCCCACGCGAACAGGAAAAGGACGAGCAGAAAAACAATAAAACGGTTCCTGGCGCTGTATTCAATTATGCGTGCTATCACTATTTCACTACGCCCTTCAGTTTTGCCTCGGAATCTATCAGGAAGTTCGCGGCGGACGATACCTTTTCTCCGGCCTTCAGCCCGGCCGTTATCTCTGACATCCCATCGGCCTTTATGCCAACCGTTACATCCCTGGGCTCGAAATTATCGTCCCCCTTGTCCACGTAAACGACCTTCCTCATCCCGGTGTCCAGCACAGCGTCATCCGGCACGACAAGCCTCTTTCCAAGGTCCGACTTTATCTCCACATCCGCGAACATCTGCGGCTTGAGACGGCCGCCCGGATTGGGTATGCTGAACCGCGCCTTCACGGTCCTGGTATCGCCCGAGAGCGAAGGGTAGATATAATCAATCCGAGAGTTGAACCTGCTTCCCGGAATATTTCCAAGGCTTATCACGGCATTCTGCCCGACCCTCACAAAGGGGAGATCATACTCGAAGATATCGGCGATAACCCATACGGATGACAGATCCGCAAGGTCGAAAAGCTTCTCTCCCGGCATCACGCGCATACCCCTTATAGCATTCTTCTGTACCACATAACCCGAGACCGGACTGTAAACTGAAAAGGTCCTGATGGGTTTGCCGGTCATTTCGATATTTTTTATCTGTTCATCCGTTATGTCCTTGAGCCTGAGGCGCTGCCGGGCCGCCTCAACTATGGCCTCAGCGTCTTTCGACAACATCTTGCCGAGTTCGCCCGATGCGTTCGTAGAACTCCACTTTATGACGTTAAGATACTCCTGCTGGGTAGCCATCAACTCGGGGCTGTATATCTCCGCGAGGATCTCTCCCTTCTTGACATAGCGCCCGGTATAGTCCACATGTAATTGCTCGATCCAACCCTCCAACTTTGTATTCACCGTGGCCAGCCTGCGCTCGTCATAGTCAATACGGCCGACGCTCCTTATGACCTTGAGCATTGGCTTGACCGCTACAGTCACGGTCCTTACGCCCATTATCCGACGTTTCTCAACCGGTATCTCCACCGACGGGGCCTCAGCCTGTTCCTCTGGCCGTTGCGTTACCGAAGCCGCCTCCGTAGCATTGTCCGCATTGCCCGAGCCGGCCTGTTCAGCATGGACGGGTTGTCGGGAACCGTTGCCTGCCGGAACATTCTTCTTCGTCACCCCGTATTTCAAGACAAGGAAAACAGCGGCCGCCAGGACGGCGGCGGATACCAGGATGATCCTTACTTTCTTCATATTATTTTTCCTCCCGGCCTAGTGTAATACCGGCGGCCGCTTCCATACGCGCCGCAGCCTTCTCCCTGTCGGAGAACTTGGACCAGTACAACAGTTCGTAATCCAGCAGGGCCTTTAGACGGGCTATGACGCCTGAGGCCTCACCGCTTCCCGAGGCATATCCCGAAAGAGACAAGGTAAAGTCCTGAGAGGTCTTAGGTATAAGGCCGTTTTTGTAGAGGTCCATCAGTTTCTCCGAGGACTTCATCATTACATAGTTCTCCCTGACCGAAGAGGCTGCCATGAGCCTCACCGATTCGAGTTCACGGCCCGCCTCTTTCTCGGCCTCCCGCGCCTCGTTTACCGCCTGCCGTTGTTTCGTGGCATAGAATATAGGTATGTTGAATGAGGTCGTGAGGCTCCACATGTCCTGGAACTCTCCCCGTCTTGCATAATAGCCTGCGTTGACGGTAAAGTCGGGATAATACTCCCTCTCGGCCATCCTCACCTTTGTTTCAGCGGATTCGAGCATCTTCCTCCTATACAGGATTTCAGGCGAGTTGTCCGAGACCTTGATAAGGTCTTCCATGGTCCTTTCATAAGTCGCATATACCGGCTCCACAGGCCTGCCGAGCGCGGCGTTGACGTTCCTGCCCAGTGTCGAATTGAGCTGAGCCTCCATGGACTGGATACCCTGCCTGAGCATCTCCTCCCTTTCAAGAAGCATGTACTTATCGGACTGGATCATTATGGTGTCCTGTACAGGGGCCATGCCGGAAGAATAGCGGGCCAGGGCAGCGTCCTCCAGCTTCTTCAGGTAAGCCTCCTTGTCCTTGATAATGTCGAGGGTCTTGTAGGCAAGGAAAAGGTCATAATAGAGTTCCCTCACCTTGTTGACTGTCCTTATCCTGACTGAATTCACCTGCATTTTGAAACCCTCGGCATCCAGGGCCGCCATCTCGCCCTTCAGCGGGAGCTTCCCCGGATAAGGGAACGTCTGGGACGCTGTGAACATCCACTGCGCCCCCTGCTCCTGTCCATAAGTGTAACTCTTAAACCCTTCGTTCTGGTAGCCGAGCATGAACATCGGATCGGACATACTCTTTGCCTGGGGTATCTTGAATCCGGCAGCGCCCGCGCGCGCATCGGCCGCGAGTATCTCAGGGCTGTTCTTAAGAGCCTCGTCAAGCAAGGGCTGAAGGAACAGTTCTTCCGCAGACACTACGGATACTGAAAACAGCAAGAGAAACATTAACAAGGCACCAAGTAAAGGAATCCGGCGGATGAGCCATAGGCGGTCCAGCCCCGCCCTTTTCCCCTTTGACCCTTGACCCTTGACCCTTGACCCTATCTTTTTACTGGGCGTCAACATTGAACTTCACCACGGAGGACTTGCCCCCCTTGTTGATCTTTACGGCAACATTCCACGATCCGGACATCGAAAGGTCCATTACCGCCTTGTACGCGGAGCCGTTCAGGGTCGCATTAGCCTTATAGTTCATCGCAGGCATGCCGGGCATGGCCGGCATGGAATAATCCACCGCCACCTTTGCATCGGCAACGTCCTTGCCTGCCGCATCCTTCACCGCTATCGTTATATTATTCTTGCCGGCTGCCGGCGGGTTCTTGTCCATCGTGATCGTCACATTCAGGTCCCCGGCCTTCTTCTTTACCTCAAAATCCTTTGCAAAAGCAACACCCGCAATCAACAGCACACTCACAACCGCGATCATCAGTCTCTTCATCGTTTTCACCTCTGCTGTATCAACGTTGCCTGCCGCCTCAACCGAGGTCGTATTCAAGGCAATCAGTTACAAACTTACTTCATTCCCTTGCCGGTATTTGCGCCTCCGCTGCCAGCCGCCCTCAGTATATCGACCTGATCCTGCCTGTCCTGCAATCAAGAATAACCTTGTCCGCACGGTGTAACAGTCCTGGGCGTTAGACTCTCCGCGCCTGCTGCTGAGAACAGAAAGAGAAAAAGCGAAAACAGAGAAATCAAATTTTTCATGGTTATACGATAGCAGCCAATATTGAAGAAATTATGAAGATGCAATTAAGGCATTAAGCGCCATCATTTTATGCTGGCATAATTTGCCAGGGCGAACGCACTATGTGCCATAAGCATCCATTTTCCGTCATGCCCGAAGGTTTTTATCGGGCATCCAGGAGCAAAAGAGCTGGATTCCCGCTTACAAACTGCGGGAATGACGTTTCCCATGCTGTTTTTTTTGATTCATAATTGCTTTTTTGTCTGATTAGTTTCGATTTTATGCATAGTGCGTTCGCCCTGCATAATTTGCATGTATATGATATATTTTTGTTAACCAACAGTTTTGGAGAGGCCTTATGAGCAAGAAGACGACATTTGTTCTTGATGAGCACATTATGACGGAAGCAAAGAAGATAGTCGATAAGGGGCGCTTTAAATCAATGAATGCCTTTGTTGAGACTGCCATAAAAGATGAAGTTGAGATGATCAGAAAAGAGCAAAGAAGGGATGCCTTAATGGCTGCTGCTAATGACCCTCTATTTCTCGCGGACATAAAAGAAATAGAGAGCGACTTTAAATAGAGTCTGTTTATAAAGTCATGTCTTTCTGTCATTCCGGCTTGCCTGTGCCCGATGTTTGGGTATCCGGAATCTTTCCGATGGCGTGCAAGAAGGATTCCCGACGCGCTTCGCTTGCGGGAATGACAAGTATAGGTAGTTTATAAACAGACACTAAATATGTCGATTTTGAAACAACCGTCCAATGAATTATAAATGGGGCATATTTATTGCGAATCTCGACCCTGTTACATGTTCTGAACAGCAAGGCCTGCGACCAGTGCTCGTTATCAGCGATGAAGATTTTAACTCGCTGATAACGGTGGTGACCATCTTGTCATTGACCTCTTTTAAAAAAGGCAGGAGGATTTATCCTAATTCGGATATGTAAATCAGCACACTATTCAGAATGAGATCAATGAGGCGCTAAGGGTGCATTTGAATTTGTGATATCTTCCATTTACGTTACTAATTGTATCACCGACTTGGGATCATATCACTTTTTGTTACGCCGAGTTCCATGCTATTAATATATATTATTGATTAATAAGCTTAGTTCTATTTCATAATCATGGCATTCATATTGCATACCAGATTATAGGATGCTTATAGAAGACGTAGCAAGTTTTTTACAAGCAGTACCCCCCTTCCAATTCCTCGACGAGGATGTCCTGAGAGCTGTCGCCGATAAAATGTCATTAGAGTTTTATCCCAAAAACACTGTTATTCTAAAGCAGGACGGCCCTCCCAGTGACTCCCTTTTAGTGATCAAAAAAGGCGGCGCGAAAGTATTTGTAAGGTCTGATGATGGAGAGGAAGTCCTGACCGACTATCGCGGGGAAGGGGACCTGATCGGCTACCTGTCCCTGTTCAGCGGCGACAAGTCACGCGCCAATGTTATGACCGTCGAGGACACTATCTGCTATGTTATAGATCGTGATACGATGCAGAAGCTGCAGGACTCCCAACCGGTCATCAGGGATTTTTTCCATAAGTCCCTTGTCAGCAAATACGTTGACAAGACCTTCAGGGAGATACACGGCAGGCATATGATGTTCGGCAGTACGGATAAGCTCATGTTCACCACAACCGTCGGCGAACTGGCCACAAGGGAAGTGCTGTCCGTCCACAAGGACTCCTCCATTCAGAAGGCGGCCGAGATAATGTCAAAGCACAAGGTAAGCAGCATAGTCCTTGTAGACACGGACTCCGTGCCCATAGGCATTATCACCGACAGGGACCTCAGGGACAAAGTGACGGCAAAGGGCCGCAACGCCGGGGACAAGGCCGGCGATATCATGACCCCCTCGCTCATCAAGGCCGATGCCGGGGAATACTGCTTCGAGGCCCTGCTTAAAATGCTCCGTTACAACATCCACCACCTGCTCGTTGTAGAAGAAGGCAGGCTCAAGGGCATAATAACCAACCACGACCTCATGATGCTCCAGGGCAAGTCCCCGCTTTCCTTTGCCAAGGACATTGAGAGCCAGTTCACCCTTGAGGGTCTTGCTGCGGTCTCCATTAAGGTCAATACGGTCGTCGGCCTGCTTTTGAAAGAAGATGTCCGGGCCGGCAACATTATGAAGATTATCAGTGAACTCAATGACCGACTGGTCAAAAAGATCCTCGATATAGCTGAAAAGAAACTCGGTCTGCCTCCTCTGGCGTACTGCTGGATCGCATTCGGCAGCGAGGGACGCAAGGAGCAGACCTTCAAGACGGACCAGGACAATGCAATTATTTACACTGATCCCGCGACCCCCTCTCAGGGGGAAGCTGCGGAGGCGTATTTCCAAAAGTTCGCAGAATTCACGAGGGACGGCCTGCTGAAATGCGGGTTTCCTGCATGTCCTGCGGACAACATGGCAAGCAACCCCGAGTGGCGCCGGCCCCTGAGCGTGTGGAAACAGTATTTTTCATCCTGGATAGGAAGGCCCACGCCCGAGGCCCTGCTGAAATCGCTTATCTTCTTTGACTTCAGGCCGCTTTACGGAGACCTGAGCCTGGCCTATGAACTGAGGGCGTATCTTATTCAAACGCTTAAGGGACAGAATATCTTTTTAGCCCGCATGTGCGCGGTCATTGTAAAGAACAGGCCGCCCCTCGGCTTTTTCAAGACGTTCATTGTGGACAAGGGAGGCGAGCACAAGAACGAACTCAACCTGAAGATAAGCGGTACGGGGCCCCTTGTGGACGTCGTGAGGTTGCTTAGCCTTGAGGCCGGGATTGCCGAGACCTCCACTTTGGAGAGACTTGAGAGGATGAAAGACAACCACCCGATAGTTAAAGAACTTGGGGAGGAACTCGCCAATGCGTTTGAGTTTATAAACCTTTTGAGAATACAAAACCAGATGGAACGGATGGAGCAGTCCGGCTCCCCGGATAACTTTATAAATCCCGACACGCTCAGCAACCTTGAGAAAAGGACTCTCAAGGAATCCTTTCAGATAATATCGAGGGTGCAGGATGCAATCGCTGACTTATACGGTCCCGGGATGGTGGGCGGCTGAGGGCTCAATGCCCGGACTGCTGCAGAAACTGATAGACTGGAGGAGGGGTATAACGCTGGGGCCGGACACGGAGGCCGCGCTGGAGCGGGGCCGTTTCGCCGTGGTGGACATGGAGCTTACTGGCCTGAACTGTAGAAAGGACTCCATAGTTTCAATAGGCTGTCTAAAGATGACCGGGACCAGGATAGACGTGGGGGATTTCTTTTACGAGGTTGTAAGCCCCGACAGTGAGCTCACAGCGGAAAGCGTGGTCGTGCACGGCATAATGCCGTCCGATACTGTTGGACAGCCCCTGGTGAGAAAGACCCTCGAAAGGCTAATCGCCTTTACGAGCGGCTGTGTGTTGGTGGGCCATTTTTTTTCACTCGACCTGGGCTTTCTGAAAAGAGAGGTCCGGAAGATTTACGGTCTGCCGCTGAGGACGCCGGCCCTCGACACCCTTGCTGTTTACGAATGGATATTGCAGCACAGTGAAGGCATTTACCGTCACTGCGCAACGCCGGACGACAGGCGCGACCTGTTCTCTCTGGCTGCCAAATACCGGATAGAGGTGAGCGGCGCCCACAACGCCCTCATGGACGCATACGTGACCGCGCAGCTATTTCAGAGGTTCCTTTGCGTTTTGCCGGAACTCGGTGTAAAATCAGTAAAAGACCTTCTGAGGATTGGAAGGCCGTAAAAAAAAGGGGGTGATAACTGGAAGGAAAAGATTTTTTTAGCGTAGATGCACAAAACAAAAACAAGGAGGTAATCATGGCACAGGAATTAAAGGGGCTTGACAAACAAAAGCTCAAGGATTACTGGAAGTACAACGTGAGACTGACCACTATTACGCTTGTAATATGGTTTGTGGTGACTTATGTATGCTCGGCCCTGGCGCCACAGCTTAACAACATAGTTATTTTAGGATTCCCAATGGGGTATTACATGGGCGCACAGGGTTCACTGATCATCTTTGTATGGCTTATCTTCAACTATGCCTTCAAGATGAACAAGGCTGATAAAACCTACGGCGTGGAAGAGGAGGAGGACTAATGGCATCAGTAGGAGGTAAATCATTTCTCGATAATCTGGGTAAGATTTACGCGATATACACAGGAGGGTTCATTCTATTCGTTATACTCCTTGGCATCGGTGAGGCGTTCGGCATGTCCAATGCCGCGATTGGCTATACATATATGGGTATTACCATCGGTCTCTACGCGGTCATCGGCATCTCCTCAAGGACGGCCAAGGTGTCGGAGTACTATGTCGCAGGTCGTTCAGTTCCGGCCTTCTTTAACGGCATGGCTACGGGCTCCGACTGGATGTCGGCTGCCTCCTTTATCGGCATGGCCGGCACGATCTTCGGCCTCGGCTATGACGGTCTCGCCTATATCATGGGCTGGACCGGCGGCTATGTGCTCCTGGCCGTGTTCCTCGGCCCTTACCTCAGGAAGTTCGGCCAGTTCACGATACCCGACTTCCTCGGCGCACGTTTCGGAGGCCACGCTGCGCGTACCATAGGCATCCTCGCGGCGATCACAGCATCATTCACATATCTGATCGCCCAGGTTACGGGTGTAGGCATCATCATGTCGAGATTCTTGAACCTCGACTTCAATATCGGCGTCTTTGTCGGCCTCGCAGGCATACTCGTCTGCTCCATGCTGGGCGGCATGAAGGCAGTCACCTGGACCCAGGTTGCGCAGTACATCATCCTGATCATCGCTTACCTTATACCGCCTACGGTCATGTCTTACAAGGCCACGGGCGTGCCTATTTCAGAAATTATGTACGGCCAAGTGCTCCAGAAAATCGATAAAAAGGAAAAGGAGATAAACGCCAATCCCAAGGAAATAGAAGTCCGGGAGCTCTGGAAACAGGAAGTCGCCAAGATAGACGCGGACATTAAGGGTCTGCCTGCCAGCCTCGACCAGAAAAAGATCGACCTCCAGGCCAAAATAGCGGCGCTTGCTCCCGACGCACCCGTGGCGGACAAGGAAAAGCTCGAAAAGGCATTGAAGGGACTCCCCAAAGATGCCACAGAGGCAAAGGATAAGTGGGATGCGGCAAAGAAGAAAGCCGCAGGTCTGTCCAAACAGATCAAGCCTTATCTTGAGCCGTTTGCAAGGCTCGACATGAAGAACATGCTGGCCCTCACCTTCTGCCTAATGGTCGGCACAGCCGGACTGCCTCACATCCTCATGAGGTACTACACAGTCCCATCCGTCAAGGACGCCCGTATCTCCTGCGGCTGGTCGCTATTTTTCATATTTCTCCTGTATTTCACCGCCCCTGCATACGCGGCCTTTGCGAGGGACACGGTGCTAAGCAACATTGTCGGCCTGCCCATCAGCCAACTGCCTCAGTGGATGGCCAACTGGGGCAAGGTGGGTCTGGTCTCGTTCAAGGACATAAACGGTGACGGCATCCTCCAGTTTTATGAACTGACCATCGGCGCCGACGCCATCGTCCTTGCGATGCCTGAGATGGCTGGACTGCCTTATGTCATATCCGGTCTTGTTGCGGCGGGAGGTCTTGCGGCAGCGCTCTCAACAGCAGACGGTCTGCTTCTGACCATCTCAAACGCGCTTTCGCACGACCTGTATTACAAGATGCTCAACCCCCAGGCGTCAATCATCAAGAGGCTCACGGTTTCCAGGATACTGCTGGTTGTAACGGCTGTTATTGCTGCCTGGGTCGCGACCTACAAGCTGACCATTATCGTTGAACTGGTCGCATGGGCGTTTTCGATCGCTGCGGCCTCCTTCTTCCCGGCGCTCGTTATGGGCATCTGGGACAAGAGGTCCAACAAGGCGGGCGCGCTTGCCGGCATGTGGGTAGGCTTCCTTTCCTGCCTGATCTACATGATAGGCAGCAGGTTCTACGGCCTCGACATATGGGGCATCAAGACCATATCGTCCGGCCTGTTCGGTATTCCAATGGGCTTTATAGTGTGTTATGTCGTATCAAGGATGACTGCTCCTCCTTCACAGGAACTGCAGGACTTTGTTGAAAGCGTCAGGATTCCGAGAGGCGCTACAAAGGCTACATCTCACGACGAGTAGATTAATAACAGCATCTGTAACGGCGGGTCACTGACCCGCCGTTACAGACACAATTCAAAAATACGGGTTTCTGAAAATATAATGAAGTGAGAGATATCATGAATCCATTATTTATATATACGAATGAGTCCTGTTTATGCTAAAAAAGAATATAAAGAAAGTATTCGTTGTTGACAGAAACGGTATACTCCTTGGAATAGTTTATGAAAGAGAGGTCTTCAGCTTTATGAATAATTCAATTTTAAATACAGGCCTGACCTGGGCTAAATTAACGACATGACTATTTGGCTCATTCAGGCAGTCAATTACACGCTCTCCTTTTTAATGTGGAGCATCGTGGGCAGGGGCATTTTGAGACTTATAGCCGGCGACAGGCAGACCATCTTCATGAGCGCCTTCAGAAAGATAACAGAGCCTGTTTACAATATCGTCAGGAGGCTTCTGCCTTTTGCAAAGGAATCATGGGTGCCTGCGCTCTCATTTATACTCATTGCGGTTGTCCGATTTGCAATAATAATAATTTTTCAGCCCGGAACCAATCGATAAAAGAACACAATGGGTTCGCCTGTCGGAACATAGAAAACTTTGTTGTAACATTTCAATAGAAGGAGGGACTAAGTAATGTCAAACGAGAGCATCAGCGTATTAATGGAGGAAAACCGGACCTTTCCGCCATCAAAGGAATTCAGCGCCAAGGCCCATATTAAAAGCATGGCCGACTATGAAGCGATCTACAAGAAGTCTGTGGAGGATCCGGACGGCTTCTGGGCTGAGATGGCGGAACAAAACCTCACCTGGTTTAAAAAATGGGACAAGGTCCTTGAGTACGACTTTCACAAGCCTGAGATTAAGTGGTTTCAGGGCGGCAAGATAAACGCATCATACGACTGCCTTGACCGTCATCTGACTTCAGCCACAAGAAACAAGGCCGCCATAATCTGGGAGGCAGACAGCGGGATATACCGGACATACACATACCAGCAGCTTCATTACGAAGTGAACCGTTTTGCCAATGTGCTAAAAAAGAACGGGGTCAAGAAGGGCGATCGTGTGACCATCTACCTGCCCATGATCCCGGAGCTGGCTATAGCGATGCTGGCCTGCGCAAGGATTGGGGCCATTCACAGCATAGTATTCGGCGGCTTCAGCGCCACCGCCTTGAGGGACCGCATACAGGACTGCAAGTCCGGTCTCATTGTCACGGCTGACCGGGGAGTCAGGGGCGGCAGATTTGTGCCGCTGAAGGTCAACGCAGATGAGGCCCTGCGGGAATGCCCGACAGTTCAGAAGATGATAGTGGTCAAGAGGACTGACCAGAACATAGACATGGAGCCCAAGAGAGACCTCTGGTGGGACGAGGAGATGAAGGCCTCCGACATCGCCAACTTCTGTGAGCCGGAACCGATGGACTCCGAGGACCCGCTTTTCATACTTTACACCTCCGGATCTACTGGCAAGCCAAAGGGCGTCCTGCATACCACTGCAGGGTACATGCTTTATACGAACCTCACTTTCAGATGGATCTTTGACTATCACCCTGAAGACATCCACTTCTGCACTGCGGACATAGGGTGGGTGACTGGACACAGTTATATTGTTTACGGGCCGCTAAGCAACGGGGCAACAAGCATGATGTTTGAGGGCATCCCGACCTATCCGGACGCAGGCAGGTTCTGGGACATCTGCGACAAGCACAAGGTTAATATATTTTATACCGCACCGACTGCCATAAGAGCTCTCATGAGAGAAGGTGAAACCTGGCCTGCAAAGCACGACCTGTCATCTTTAAGGGTGCTGGGTTCTGTTGGGGAGCCGATCAATCCGGAGGCCTGGATGTGGTATCACGTAAACATCGGCAAGCAGAAACTGCCGATAGTTGACACCTGGTGGCAGACAGAAACAGGCGGAATATTGATAACCCCCCTACCCGGCGCCATGACAACCAAACCTGGCTCCGCATGCCGGCCCTTCCCGGGCGTAGTGCCGAAGATACTGAAAGAAGACGGCTCCGAGGCCGGAATAGATGAGGGAGGCTACCTTGTAATAGATAAGCCCTGGCCCGGCATGATACGAGGCACTTACGGAGACCCTGAACACAAGAGGGTAAAGGAGGTCTATTTCGCAAGGTTTCCAGGCAAGTACCTGACCGGCGACGGCGCCAGGGTAGACAAGGACGGCGACTACTGGCTAATGGGCAGGATAGATGACGTCATCAACATATCAGGCCACAGACTTGGAACGGCTGAGGTGGAATCCGCGCTGGTAAGCCATGAGGCGGTTGCAGAGGCGGCAGTCGTAGGCTTTCCTCACGACATCAAGGGAGAGGGCATATATGTTTATGTCACCCTCAAAGAGGGAATACAGCCTACGGATGAACTTAAAAAGATACTGTTGGGACATGTAAGGACAGTAATTGGACCTATCGCTACGCCGGACAAGCTTCAGTTTGCTCCGGGTCTTCCCAAGACCAGGAGCGGCAAGATCATGAGGAGAATCCTGAGGAAGATTGCACATGGTCAGACGGACGAACTTGGGGACACCTCCACGCTTGCCGACCCGTCGGTCGTGGATAGTCTTGTAAAGGGGAAACTGTAATAAGCAGCCCAAAAATAAACGGGCGGGGAGCGCCTCGCCCGTTTATTTTTGATCACAGTATGTTATAAAATGATAAACTCAGACAAGGGAAGGAAGAGACAGCTTTGAAAAAATGCCTTGTGTGCATGACGCACATTTGTCGCAAATCGGAATAATGATCAGCGACAAATTCCTTCAGTGGTTTTTTCCACGCCACTCCGGGATATCCCCGCCGTCGGTATTTGGCTTAATCACGGCCTGAGACAATATGACTGATTACTTTTACAAGGAGGGGTTATGGGTTTTTTCAGCAAGCTTTTCGGCGGCGAGACTAAGGAGTATCCTGCGTTGGATTCAGCATCCCCTGCTGCACAGGCTCTTGAGAAATTTCGGCCTCAGTTGGAGACGCTTGTAAACAAGATTGATGACAAGTACGAGGTGGTCCCTTCCGGAGGCGCACTTTATGTGTTTTTGGGCAATCCTCCGGGCATGTTTGGCCTGGTCTGGTTTATGGAGGGTGATTCCGAAGAGCACAACATGAAGAAGCTTATGACCAAAAAGGGACTTGGGCAAAAGAAAATAGACAGCATGATGATAAAGCTCAGGACAGCATATACTGAATCAGAGACTGAACCGCGCTTCTCAGCGCAGGCCGCCGGTAAGAAGATTGTTGTCATTACGTCTGAGACGATGCCGGACAAGCTCTATAATATCCTTCACGTTATAGACGAGTAGGCTGAACAGCCTCAAGGCAATTTAATGCTCAAAGATGATGAACTCGTAAAAAGTCCTTTGGGAAGCCGTCATTCCCGAAGTCCTTAATCGGGAATCCAGCCTTTTCAAGTAGTTGTAACGTCTCTGGATACCCGCCTTCGCGGGTATGACGACTTTTTACGAGACCGTCAAAGATGGAAGCGGTGTGTGCACCGCTTCTTTTTTGCCGTATTTGCACGCTCAAGGAGGAACCAACCGGACCTATGACTATAAAGCACATTGCCAGGCGGCTTTTGAGCAGGGAATACCGGGCATTAATCAGACAGGTGGATGCCCTCAAGGCGCTTTCTCAGGAAGAGGCTTATGACAAGGCAGGCGACATGCTGCACCAGTTGTGCATAAAAAAAGCCGCTGAATTCGTCCAGGAGGCCCAGGCGCGTGACGAATCGCCGTTTATCGATCTTCATGAACATGACTTCTTTCATGAGATGCTTATCGTTGACCTATGGATGGCGGACAGGGTCTTTTCATGCAAGAGAAAGCCTATTGCCGAGAGCCTGCACAGGCATTATGAAAAGGTGTTCTATCTTTCCGGCCATGCCGACAAATCCCTTGAGGAAATGCGCAGGAAGTTTGCCATGTACGACGAAACATGGGATGATATAACAGGTCATCAGGATGACTTCGGGCTTGCTGTTTCACAAAATCTCTTCGGTGAACGAGCCTTCATAGCTGCCTATACATCTTTTTGGATTGTATGGCATGCGGATGAGATGAAGAAGATGTTTGTTGAAATACGCAAGCTTATGAAAGGCCTTCATGCTGAGGTGTGATTACCGTCTCCGTAAAGGGGGTCTTAATCTTGGCGGTTGAAATGAAGTTGTATCCCAGGAAGAAAAGCGCTTATTTTTTTCTTGCCATGTATGGTATTTTAGCGATTATGGGTTTTGCTTATGCCGGATTGGCAATTTCAGAGGGAAGTAATCCCGGTAATGCCGTCGGATTTATGCTTGTCTTCGGAACCGGCATGTCCATTGCCACGCTGGTCAAGCTCAGAAGACCCCAGATAGTTGCTCAAGGAGATTATATTGAGATACGACAGTCACGCGCATTGGAGTATGTCCGCTACCGCCATATTATTGGTTTTTCCAGACCCGACAGGTTGCGCATTGTGCTTAGATTGATGGAGGATGGTGCAAAGAGGGAGGTCGCTATCTGGCTTAAGGACTTTGATGAGCGTGATACAGAGAGCCTGACGACTCTGATTGAAAGCAAGACAGCGAAGGCCAAGGGGTAGTATGAGTAATATCGCCACGCCAGTGCGGGCTATGAGTTCAAGTCAGTGGTGCATTGCCCATGATGCCTCACTGCCTGGAAATTATCAGTCTCAAAATATTCCATGGCCATATTGATACCACACTTGTTTCCTATCAACAATATGATATCGCCTGCCATAAGCACAAGGTCTGGTGATGGGTTTTGATAAGTTTCCTCGCCCCGCTGAACAGCAATTATCGTGACTCCGATTTCAGTTCTGAGGCGCAATTCCCTGATGGAATGGCTTTTCATGCGAGAGCCTTCCTTAATAAGATAAGTCTCCGTTTCAATGTCCTTTAAAAACTCATGTCTCTCCGCAAGGCTTTTATGCGGCAAATCCACTGTCCTAAGCACACCGTAGCCGTCTTTTCTGATGTTATCAATATAATCTGTGATAATGTTTCTCGGAATATTGAATTTATGCAGCACCATGGAAAAGATCTCAATAGAAGTCTCAAATTCCTCGGGTATCACTTCATCGGCCCCCAATTGCCGAAGACGGATGACGATAGAAATATCTGATAGAAACTATCGGCAATGAGTCCAACCGCCCTGCCAGCAACTGCAAGTACAAAGGAAAACTCTCCGATTTGAGCAAGTCCAAATCCTGTGTGCAAGGCAGTCCTCATAGGGCTTCCAATGGTTAAAGCAGCTGACAACCCGGTAAATACCTTCAGCACGAAGATAAAGGATATAGCCGCTGAGATGGTCATAAAATTGCCGAACATATAGCTCACATCCATGAGCATTCCGACCGAGACGAAAAACATGCCTATAAAGCTGTCCTTGAAAGGCAATATATCCGCTGTGGCCTGATGTGCGTATTCGGACTCCGAAATCACCAAACCCGCTAAAAATGCGCCGAGCGCGAGGGAAAGACCGAAGCGCGAGGTCAGGTAGGCAATGCCAAGACAGAGAAGGATGATGGTGGTTATAAACAACTCCCGGCTTCTCGTACGCACCACCAGATGGAGAAGTCCGGGGACAACCCATCTGGCGCTCAGAAGCACTGCTGCAATTATCGCAGCCGCCTTGGGCCATTTTTATCAGGACGTCTAAGAAGCTTATTCCGTTGCCCGACAAGGCGGGAATAAGGAGCATAAGCGGGACAACGCACAGATCCTGAAAAATTAGTATCCCGACCATCACACGGCCGTGGGGAGAGTCAGTCTCTCCGTTGTCTGCAAGCATTTTTAAAACTATCGCAGTACTGCTCAGGGCAACAAGAAAACCCACGAAAACAGACATACCCGTCTGACCAGTTGCCATATAAGTCACTGCCGTAGACAACCCAATTGTCAGTGCGACCTGCAGACCGCCCGCTCCTAAAACCGCCTTTTTCATCCTCACAAGTCTTCCCAATGAAAATTCTATGCCGATGGTGAAAAGCAGGAGCACTACTCCGATTTCCGCAAGCACCTCCACCAGATGAGTATCTCTTACCAAACCTATTCCATAAGGACCGATAAGTGCGCCTGCGACAAGAAAGCCTACAATAGACGGTATCTTCAGTCCGTGCAGCAGGAACACCGCCAAAGCGGAAACGCCGAAAATTACGACAAGAGATTTTAGGAATTCGAGTTCCATTACTCCCGGATTACCTGGCCGGGGCTTATAAACACCGCGCTTTGGTTCAAGCGAATGCTTGTCATCACCGCCTCGATTATAGGGACATTAATGGCTTTGTCCGCTTCCCAGTTCACAATGAAATTAGCTCCTATTCCCGCGCTTGTATCGCTTTCTTTTATAAAGAACGACCCTGTTGCCATAGGCCTGATCTTAAGAGGCTTGTCTATAAGTTTTTTTACCAGTTTCCCGTCATCGTCATAATAGTCCACAGTTGTAACTGTAATTGGGTTCCTGAAATCGGTATTCCGGATCATTAAGGTGATGGCCAGATTGTGCTCAGCGGCATTATCTCCCTTAAATACATGGGAATACGCCGGCACGTATACCGTTTACCCCTTTTGCATTGTCGCCTGGGAAAAGGCGTGCGTCACACTGCCTAATACTAAAGCCGCAAGCAAAACCCCTACCAACGTATATTTCGTCATACGCACCTCCTTGTTGGGCATCGAACAACCGGCGACCATCCATCATTGTCGCTTGGTTACAACGACAAGTTAACCCTCGATTTTATAATAACAATTTATCTCAGATAAAGGAACTGAACAGCCTCGCAGGTCGTGTAGGTTTTTACCTTAACCCGAACAATAACAATACATTGACGACATAAACGATTAATATCCCTACTGAATCCCAGGCGATAAACAATCTTTTTTTCTCCGCCCGATAGGTAAGGCCGATAATCGCAATTGCCGTCATGACAATGGCCGACAGGGCTGATATCCAATGGCTCTTGTTCACAAAAGAAAGGAGCGGCCCTTCGACAAAGAAAAAGTCGTCAAGACCGAGAATGAATATGTTGAAGATATTGCTTCCGAACAGGTTGCCGATGGCGAGGTCCACCGCATTCATTCTTACCGCTGCGAAGGAGACGACGACCTCGGGGAGAGACGTCGAGAACGCTATGAAAACATTCCCGACAAAGCTTTGGCCGAGACCGGTGCTTTCCGCAAGCCCTTCACCTATCCCAGGCAGGAACATCGCCGCGCCGATAACGACAATTGCGTTCGCCGCATAATTGACAACCGCGTTCTTAGTGGAAACCTGCTTGTATCTCAGTTCCACCGCCATTTCCTTTACAAATTCGGCCAACTGCTTCTTCTCAGAAAAATAGATCATTCTCATGGCTACAAAATATATAGCCATTATCATAAGGGTATAAGTCCCTATCCATCCGAGCCGTGGAAGCATATTTTCGGCAAGCAGACTTACAGCGGCAACCCCAAGGAGGAGGATCCCGAAGCCCGCGGATAACACATGGCCGTGATGCGCCTTCGTAGAAATAGGCATGGGCCTGTGTACCGCGTCAAGGAGGGCCAGGATCAGCATGTTGAAGACACAACTGCCGAGCACGTCTCCCACTGCGATGTCGGGCACACCGGCATAGGTAACCGAGCTTATCCCCGTGGCGAGTTCCGGAAGAGATGTTACCGAGGCCATAAGCACGACGCCTATCCAGGTCCTGCCGAGGCCGGTCTTTTCGGCGATAATGTCGCCGTACTTTGAAAGCTGCACGCCGGAATAGACGATCGCGGCGGTGCAGGCCATAAATTCAACCCACAGAAGCATCATATGTTATACCTCGTCCTCTATAATTTGTCGGAGTCGCAATATTCCAGGACATTATTGTAGACGATTCAATGAAAAAATCACCTGTTGTCCTCCTCCACCGCCTTTTTAAGCATATCCAATATCCCCGGTATCGCCGACGTCACCCTGTTCCAGTTGGGAATGAGCGCGGTACCCATTGGGTTTTCAAAAAATACCTGCGCCGCCATACCTATGCCGTCGGCAAAGGCCTCGATCGCCTTGGCTTCTTCGTGCCTGTCGAAGGTCAGGCCGTTTATCGCGGCATCCGCCTCGAACTTCATTATGGTGTCTTCCGCCATTCTGAGATAGGCCGCCTGGAGGGTCTTGAAAAAGCCGTCGGAGAAGACGACACCCTCCGAGGCCAGTGTCCTGAATACGGATTTACATATGTCTACGGTCATCTTCATCAGACCTTTGTTCGGGTCTTCGGCTGAAAGGGCCTGGTGCTTGTGTTCGTACGTTTCCGCTATATCCACCTGGCAGATCCTCCGGGGTGAATAATTCCTGTAGACCTCCGCGAGCGCGCCCACCTCCAGCCCCCAATCCGAGGGTATCCTGTTTACCCTTGCGACATCGGTTGTCATGCAGAACTCTCCCGACAGGGGGTAGCGGAAGCTGTCGAGGAAGGTCAAAAAAGGGTGGTCTTTGGTAAGCGTCCTCAGAGACCTTACCAGGGGAGTTATCAGCAGACGCGTCACCCTCCCGTGCATCTTGTCCGTGACCCTGCTGTAAAACCCCTTGCAGAACACATAATCGAGATTGGGGTTCACCACGGGGTAGCATAACCGGGCGGGCATTTCCCTGCTGTAGGTGAGTATGTCGCAATCATGCAGGGCTATCACATCGCAAACCCCGTCGGCTATGACGTAACCATAGGCCAGCCAGGCGGACCGTCCCTTGCCGTCCTCGCCGGGGTCGAGGCCGTTCCTGCCAAAGGTGCCGTATATTTCCCTGATTCTTTTCCCGTCGTTGTGGATAATCCTGACCTCATACGGTATGGACGACATCAGCTTCCCGACGTTGGCGAATTCCTTCTCCGAGGCCTTTGCAAGGACGAGCACGATCTTGTTTATATACCTGACCTTTGCAAGCTCCGCGATGATCCCGGGCATGGCTTTTCCCTCAAACTCGGAATAGAGGGCCGGCAGCACCAGCGCCACCGGCCTGGCCTTTGCATGCTCGACAAGCTCCGCCTCGATTCTTTCCAGGGAAGGGTTGCCAAGCCTGTGCAGGGTAGTGATAATACCTGTCTGATAAAAATCCGCCATATTCGCCTCCTGAGCTTATGAATAAAGTAAAGGTTCCTATAGGTGTTCAACGTCGCCTTTATCGTGTTTCTCCGCTTCCGTTTTCCCGCCTTCGATGATCTTCCTCGCGGTCTCTATACCGGCCACGCCGAAAGATACGGCGAGGGCAATTACAATCCCGCCGAAGATTATGGTAAAGGCGGAGATCACTATGCTGGGGGCCACATTGAGCTGCTCAAGCGCCATGGATAGAAAGAGGACGGACAGCAGGAGCCTGATGGAATTTGAAAGCAGCTTCGCATAACCGAGTCCGCTGTTTACGACGGCAATAAGGACAGCCCTGCCCAGGAAGCCCGAGACCATGTATCCGACAAACAGTATCAATACGGCGGAAAAGACGTTCGGCAGGTAAAGGAAAAACTTGTTCACGAGGTTGTCTATGGCCTGAATATTAAGGGCGTTGAGCCCGACCATCAGGGATACCGCCGCCAGGAGCCAAAAGATAACGGCCGCCGTGACCTCCGAGGGTTTCGCCCACAGGTCTCCCTTCCGCATCAGGGCCGTTATCCCCATCCTGTCGCACCAACTGTCGAACTTCAAGGCGTTAAGGGTTTTTGTCAATATCTTCTTCGACAGCCATGCGATAAACAGGCCCAGGACAACTATGGTAAGCATAGCGAGAAAGCCCGGCAGAAAGGCCCTGAATTTCAGAAGCATCTCCCTTAGCGGTTCCATTACGAGACTTAAAAATCCTTCCACGGCGCACCTCCTTTTATTTCCATGAATTTACAAGCAGGCCCTTCGTCTCCTCGAACCGGAGACAGAGCCTTTCTATCTCGGCCTCAGCCTCTTCATGGCTTTTATCGGCCACCTCCAGCACAAAGGAAGCGGTCCGGCCCAGATACAAGGGCATTAGCGATTTTATCAATTGCTGCGGCGGAAACTTTCGCTTCCTGTACGCGCCGGCAAAGTCATAAACCGCCCGAGCCCATAATCCCGGGGGGAACCTGAATTCATTGTCCTCAACAGCGATTTGCGAGCGTAGTTCTCTGAAATCACCGCTCCCTATGACCTCTATCCAGATATCCCCCAAGCTCCTGAGCCCCTCCCTGTAAGTCCGCAGCATCCTCTCCACGTCCACTTTTACATGCTCCGGCGCGACATAGTAATTGAACCCGAAGGTGTCCACGTCTTCCGTCCCGGTGACGGTCATCCAAATATCGGAATACTTTTCAGTCAACTCGAACAGGGACCCCACCACCTGCACGAGCATATCGCCGAGGTCCGAGCCGGGGTCCTTGGGGTCATGGATCTTCGCGCCGAGAAAGGCCTGGCAGACCTTGAACCCGTTGGCCACGGCCTCGGTCGTCATCCAGATGTCTATGCCGAACCTGGCCACGTCCGTGCCCCAGACATTCCCTCCGAGGTAGTGTTCCATCAGTCTCCTCGAAAAACCGAATTCGCCTCCTATCGGCTGCCTTATCCTCTTGCCGTAAAGCGCCCTGGTCATCGGGTATACGATGGAATTGGTGATGGTCCCGTCGAACTTGTGCCTGGCGTAGAGCGGGGAGACAAAGTCAAAGCCCTCGGACATTACCGGTTTCAGCAGAAGCTCGATCCATTCCGGGGTGATGCTCCTCAGGTCCGCATCAACCACCGCGCAAGCCTCCGCGCCCATATCCACAGCATTCATGAATATCGTCCTTAGGGCGCTGCCCTTTCCGGGTATGCCGTGATACGGTGTACTTATCCTGTGGGCCATGTACAAGGGGTGCCTGAGCAGCAAGGCCTTGCGGTCGGCGGCCGCGTTGCTTACTATAGCGGCTGTTTCGTCTTTTGAGCCGCCGTCCGAGTTGACGATGACCGCTTTCTTGTCCGGAAAGTACTTTGCCAGTCCGGCGTCCACGGCCCTTACGACGTGACCTATGGTTTTTGCATTGTTGAAGCTGGGAATACCGACCACAATGTCAGCGGTTTCAACCATCTATTTCTCCACCAGCATTATTTGCACATCCATGACATTGGTGCCTGTAGGCCCGGTGAGTAGATGGGCCTTCCCTCCGGAGCGCGCGTCGAGCTTCTTGAAAAAGGTATACGAATCATTATTGCGAAGATATGCCTCCGGGTCGAGACCCAATCTCTTTGCCGTTTTAATCGTGCGTCCGTCTACAACAGCGCCCGCTGCGTCGGTCGGCCCGTCCGTGCCGTCTGTACCGGCGGACAGCAGGGTTATCCCCTCTTTCCCTTCGATTGCCGCGGCAAAGGCCAGGGCCAGTTCCTGGTTGCGGCCCCCGAGACCGTTCCCTTTGACCGTAACGGTCGTCTCTCCCCCGGATATAAGGCACACAGGTCTTCCGCCTTTCACGGACTTTTTTGCCTTCCCTGCGATACCGGCCAGGTAAACAGCCGCGTCCTTCGCCTCGCCCTGGAGCCTGTCCGTCACTATCTTTGTTTCAAACCCCAGGGCTTTGGCTTTTTCCCAGGCCGCTGAAATAGCCTGCTTCAGGCTTCCCACTATGAAGGCCTCTTTATTTTTGAAACAGGGGTCTCCCTCCTTGGGCGTTTCAGGCGCTCGGTCGCCGGCCCCGGAGAAAAGGTGGTCAAGCGCCCTTTTGGGAAAGGTTTCCGTCGGGCCGAGTTTTTCGATGAGCCTTGTCACTATCTCCAGGGCCTCCTCAAAAGTGGAGTTGTCCGGGACCGTCGGGCCGGAGGCTATGACGTCCGGGCGGTCGTCTATTACGTCCGACAGGGCCAAGGTCACTATGGAGGCCTTACAGGCCGTAACGGCAAGCCTCCCGCCCTTTACCCCCGACAGGTGCTTTCGCACGGTATTGAGTTCGCCGATCGTCGCCCCGGATTTCAGGAGGAGTTCGGTTGTCCTTTGTTTGTCTTCAAGGGTCACCCCTTCTACCGGCGATACCAGTAAGGCCGAACCGCCGCCGGACAGGAGACAGATAATAAGGGTCCCGGCATCGGCCTTCCCGATCAGCCCAAGGAGGGCGGCGGTCCCCCTCAAGCCCTTGAGGTCGGGCACGGGATGCCCGGCCTCCACCTGCCTGACCTTTCTGAGACGGCCGGCGTGGCCGTATTTTACGATTATGATTCCGTCATCAAGCCTGTTCCCAACTATGTCCTCAACAGCCCTGGCCATCGGGGCCGTGCCTTTGCCGGCGCCGATGACGACGACCTTGCTGAAAGCGTCCAAGTCATACTCCGTTCCATTGACTGTTAACCGTCCTTCCTTGCGATAAAGGGCTTTTTTAACAGCGGCATATGGGTCAGCCGACTTCAAAGCGGCCTGGTAAATTTCAAGAACGGCGTATATTTCGAGTATATCATTCATTTCAAGAGGTCGATAATCGCCTTGTTCCAGCCGGTGGGTCCGATGCCTTCCGCCTTTATAACATTTGGAAGAGTCACCCTAGGGTCATAACTCCCGTCCTCTTTTGGTATAAGGACAGGTCGGTCTACTTCCTTAAGCATCGGCAGGTCATTGAACCCGTCGCCGAGCCCGACAGTATGGATTTTCCCGACCTCTCCCTCAAAAAGCCCCTTCAGAATATTCACGGCCTTGCCTTTGTCGTTGTCGCCCAGGATATGATGCAGCCTCCCCTCGGTCCAGTGCAGGCCGTTTTCTTCTATGGCCTCCAGAAACTCCTCACGGGGTCCTTCCTCGAATACAAACGGCTCCCCAAAATCGCGCAGCTTTGCAAGCGACGCCTCTTCAAAGGTCAGCCCGGTCAACTCCGCAATGTCTTCCGCGTTCATATCTCCGAAACCTTTAACCTTGATCCTGAGGAGGTCTCTCAGGTCGGTGAAGGTCTTCCTGATTTCCTCATAGGGCTTGCCGAGGGCGACAACATGATAAGTCGCCGGTTTTTTTTCTCCGATGTTGCCGTTAAGGAAATACCCACCAGGGATAAAGATGCCGCCCCCGTTTTCAGAGATAAAGGGGTGGCTGTTTCCGAGTCTCGCCCTGTAAGCCTCGATCTCCGCCCTCGTTTTGCTGGAGCAAAGGACAAGAGAGATTCTCTTTTCATTTATCAGGTTCAGGGCCGGCAGCGCCGCATCAAAGGAGTATGTCCTAGGATGCAGCAGGCTGCCGTCCAGGTCCGTAAATATAACGATTTTTTTCATTAACACCCTCTGTTTCCCAGGCAGTAAAGCCGCGCAAGCCGACGAGCATCCCCCGGCGCCGAAGGTGAAAACCGCGGACACGCTGTAGCCGGAATCGCTTAGCACCGCCCTGGCGGAGTTGGAGTCAAGGCCTTTCCAGTGAAGGTTCTTTCCGGGCAGCAAGGCGGTCGGATACCACGGCGACTCCGACAGAAACCGCACCAGTGAGGAACGCTCGATTTCCCTTCCGCTGTCGAACGTCAGCGGGAAGGCTGAGAAAAGCCTGCCTTCAGCACTCGCTTGAAATATCTTTGAACCGGCCCGGACAGCCCTTTCAGTTGCGAGTACGCGAACTTCCCGGCCGCTAAAAGCCCCGCTATGATAAAAGATATTTTTTTCAGCATCTTCGCACCTCCATTTCCGTTAAATGTTTTATAGCTTTAAAACGTAGTATCTCAGCCAGACGTATAGCGACGATATTGCCACGGTGATAAGCATCGTCGGCATGCCGTAGGCCATGAATTTTAAAAAAGATATTCTCCTGCCGGCTTTTTCGGACAACCCTACCACAATGACATTGGCCGAAGCCCCTATGGCGGAACGGCTTGCCCTTACCCATTTTTGCCGATTTGACCGCGACATACTCAAAGATGCCGGTCGTCCGCATGAGGTTAATGATTATCATCATGGACATGAGCAGGATAATGACATTCCAGTCCACGCCGAACCCCTCCACATGGAAGGCCTCGTTCTGCTCAAGTATCTTGAGGATGAGCATCAGGGCGGCGGCGAATATCGCCACTACCGTTTTATGAATCCTCTCGGAAACGATCAGCGCATAGGCCGCGACGAAAATTACCGTTGCAATCCAGAACGGCAAGTCCAGAAAGAAAAGCTCTGCTTTTGTCATCATGTCGAGGGTCATTTGGACCCCGTGTTCGTTTTTTCAAACAGGGTCTTGGTTATTTCATAGAAAACATCTCTTTCATAGATCATTCCGCATACCTCATTCTTATTGTTTAAAACAGGACGGGTAGTACCGCAAAGCCCACGAAATAGAGCATGAGGAGAAAGGTGAAGATCGTCTTTACTGTTTTACATATCATGTTAAATTATCACATAATGTTGGTATCCTTGTAAATCCAAGACGGCTTTTTCTTAAATCATAAATAGGGACAACCCCCTAATTTATTAATTCGATACTGCTCAAGCTGCTCTGTATAATAATTCCACCTGAAAGTTCACGGCCCCATGCTCAGAAACAGGGACTAAACTGTTACCTCTATTGCAGTGCTTGAAAAATATCGTCATTCCCAAATGGCCTGACTGTCTATGTGGTTTTTATTATGGAATCATCTTCAACTTTAACATCCAATAAATATTAGGGGGGTTGTCCCTATTTAATTTTGGTTGTGGTAAAATTATCTGGAAAAATAAGATAACCTTTTTTTAAGGAGAGCATTAACATGCCTGTTTCAATCCAACTGATAGCCATTCCTCTTGCATCTTCAATTGTGGCAGGGTTTGTTCTTTTCATTACGCGCAGCGTGCTTTTCAGGCTTTTGCACAGATGGGCTCAAAAGTCCGAAACTAAAGCGGACGACATTATCATTGACTCTTTCAAGATGCCTTCCCAACTGTGGTGTATAGCAATCGCACTTTACACAGGCATCGCAGTCTCTGGACTTGATCCGAAATATGCAAACTATATAAGTAAGACAATTCACATAATAATTATCCTTTCCATTACCACGGCCTTCGCAAACCTGGCCGGTAAGGTCTTCAGGGACTACATCCGGAAATCCAACCTGGCCATCCCCACAACCGGGCTTGCTTACGGCATACTTAAAGGGACGATCTACATAATTGGAATATTAATTATTCTGAGTGTTCTCGGCATTTCCATTGCCCCTCTGATAACAGCCCTGGGCGTTGGAGGACTGGCCGTGGCCCTTGCACTCAAGGACACGCTGGCCAACCTGTTTGCCGGGATACATATAATGGTTGAAAAATCAATCCGGGTCGGTGATTTTGTAAAACTGGAATCAGGACAGGAAGGCTATGTAGATGACATAACCTGGAGGACCACGAGGATCAGGATGCCGACCAACAACATGGTGGTCATACCCAATGACAAGCTGGCGCAGAGCGTTGTCACCAATTACTATCTTCCGGAAAAGAGGATGTCTCTGCTGATTCCTGTTGGCGTAAGCTACTCGGAAGACCCTGACAGGATTGAGCGGATACTGGTTGAAGAGGCGAAAATGGCGGTCGGAGAGATACCCGGACTGCTTGGGGAGCCTGAGCCTTTTGTCAGGTTTATCCCGGGGTTCGGAGACAGTTCTCTTGATTTTACCCTTATCTGCCAGGTGAAGGAGTTTGTTGACCAGTACCTTGCCCAGCATGAACTGCGCAAGAGGATTTTCAGGAGGTTCCGCACTGAAGGTGTTGAGATACCCTTCCCGCAAAGGACAGTATATCTCAGGGAAGAAAAGGAATGGAACAAATAAACGGGCCCATGCAGTACTTTGAATTCAAGCAGTCGGGCCTGAAGGCAAAGGACGTGTTCGCCCATTTTCCGGCAGCGCTGCTTGAGCAAAGCAGGACAGGCGCTATGCGCCTTTAAAGCGCCCTGACCTATATTTAATCCACCACTTTCAATACGCCGGGTTACATACCGACGGTCAGGACAGCGCAGCCTGCATGCCCGATGACCTTTTCCGTGGCGCTTCCCATCAGAAACTTTTTAAGCCCTGTTTTGCCATAGGTCCCCATGACTATCAGATCAACACCCCTGCCCCCGGCTATCTCAACGATAACTTCGTGGGGCTTGCCAATGGGGGTCAACGCCTCTACACTGATACCTTCTTTTTGCGCCGTTTCCATGACCTTCTCGACATTTGCGCCGACGGTCTCATATTCAGGGTTTGTTTCAAGCACCGATACTACGTAGACCCTGCTTGAACACTTTTTGGCAAAGTTTATTGCCTCCCTTACGGCCCCTTCACTGAATACGGAGCGGTCAGTTGCTACAAGCAGCTTTCCCAGTTTTGACATAGGACAGATTTGTATTGGTCCCATACGTTCTCCTTTTACGGCTTTATTTGCATACGGGAACTACCCGTTTCCCGTGTTCCACACTGATATTCTCCCAATATTCAGGACAGATTCAGCTTCATGCCGCAATCAGGACATATGCCATGGCTGAACTCCGCTTCCGAATGACTGCTTATGTATACGTCAATCTGCTCCCAATATCCCTTATCGTTCCGTATCTTCTTGCACGATGAGCATATCGGCAGCATTCCGCTTAAGGTCTTGATCTTGTCAAGAGATTCCCTGAGTTCGGCAATCAGTGTTTCCTTTTCTTCTTCCGCCTTCTTTCGCCCGGTGATATCACGACTTACACCCAATATTTCTGTTACACGCCCATCGTCATTCAGGATAAGCGTCATGACCACCTCGGTAGGCACTAAGGAACCATTTTGGTGAATTTGGTCCAGATACTGCGTTTTTATCAGGGTTGAAAAATAATCGCCCGCCATAAAGACAGCCAGGCGGTCCTTCAATTCTTCAGCGAACCGCTTATAGGATTCCGGGCTGAGGGTGTCCTTCATTGATTGCTGCATGGCCTGCCACGGGGTAAAACCACGCATCCTCATAACAGAGCTGCTAACAAATGTAAAGCGGCCCTCGGACAGACTATATTTCCAGATAACGTCCCCCATGTTTTCCGCAAGCGAACGATAGTGCCTTTCACTTTCACGCAGCCGTCGGTCAAAATAGTGTTTGTGCAGCGCTACCTCTATGGCTATATGCAAGTCTTTTCCATCAATCGGCTTCAGCAGATATCCATAAGGCTCCGTAATCTTGGCCCTCTGTATTGTGCCGTCCTCGGAGTGCGCAGTCATATATATTATCGGGATGTCATACTGACTCCTTATATTATCAGCCGTCTCTATACCGTCCATTTTTCCGCTTAGCTTTATATCCATGAGCACCAGATCGGGGCGTATAGACCCTATGTTTTCAAGCGCTTTCTCACCTGAATCATATATATGGGTAACAATGTGGTCCATCTGCAAGATTTGATTTTTTATCTCTAATGCAAGCACTGATTCATCTTCGACAATCAGTATGTTCTTATTCTTTACCATAGTGATTTCCTTTTGGTCCGGCCCATGCCCCTACTGTTGGCACTTAAGTCACCTGCTTTCGGTAAACGTAAGCTCTTGTCTGTCCCCTCTCCCAGCAGCCATTCCCACAACGGCATAACGCTAATCCTGCCTGCTTCCGTGTCTATTGTCTCCATGTCATCCGCTGTAACTATGAGAGACTCTCCAAGTGAAAGTCTTTTCATGGCCTCTATCAGGCCCTTGACTTCCCTTGCGCGTGTTGCCGGGGACTCCATGTCGTAACATACGTTCAGGAGGAACTCTTTGCCGTCCCTTGTATAGTAAAAATCAACCTCCTGCCTGTCCTTAAGATAGCTCATCTTCTCTGACTTTCTTCTCAGTTCAAGAAAGACGATATTTTCAAAAACCCTGCCCGTATCAAGGGGAAAGGGATAGTCCATCGCTGTCTTGAACCCCACATCAACACTGTAAATCTTCTTCGGATTTCTCCACTGTTCACGCATTGATTGCGCGTATACGGGTAGCGCAAACAAGGCAAAGGCATCCTCAAGATGTGAAATATATTCATAGACGGTATTGCGTGAAATGTTAAGCCCCTCCGATTTTAATGAATTATAGAGCTTGTTCAGGCTCACAAGAGTCGAGATGTTGGTAAAGCAGAATTTGACCAGGCGTTTCAGCAAAAAGGTGTTGGAAATGCCGAACCGTTCTATAATGTCCCTGTACATGATAAGATCAATATACTCCTGTAGTGTTTTTGTAAATACGGCCTGCTCGTAATGTATTAGCTCGGGGAACCCTCCGCGTGTCAGATAGTCGGCAAAGGCGTTCCTGATCACCGCCTGGGATTTTGAGGAGCGACTGGCCGCCTTGATTCCCTTGAATCTCAGGAATTCACTGAATGATAGGGGGAACACCTCGTAGCTTAAAGTCCTTCCACGCAGGGCCGTGGCAATCTCTTTGCTCAATAATTTTGCGGATGACCCTGTCAGGAAGATAGCGCAGTTTTCGGTGTCATACAGCCTCCTGATAAACTTCTCCCAATTCTGAACATTCTGTATCTCGTCGAAAAAGAAATAGACCTTTTCGTTCTTCTTGCCGGGGTACATCTCATAATAGGCCTCCAGCAGAGTATTAAGGTCCTTTAGCTCAAGAGGAAAAAGTCTGTCATCCTCAAAATTGATATAAACGATGTTTTTTGGTCCAACAGTTTCCCTGAGTCTGCCGATTATCGAATATAGGATATGTGTCTTTCCACTTCTGCGCACACCGATCAGGGATATTATCTTGCCGGTGTCAAGAGGGATTTCGAGGTCCCTGTCTATGACGTTGGAGAGGTCCTTCTCCTGAGAATCGGTTATAAGTCTCTTAAAAATATCCTTTTGCATTTGTCCCTCCTTAGAGGGTAATTATACCTCTTTTATTAACCTGTGTAAAGGACAGATTTAGTTATTAGCGTAGCCTGCCACATAACGCTATTTTCTTCTGGTCTGGCTTAAGCCTTTACTGTTGGCACTTGATCCCCTGCTGTTGGTAAACGCAACTACTGCTTCCACCCCTTTATCGGATTTGATCTGTAATGTTCCCCCGAGTTGTCCGGCCAAACCACTTACAAGCTGAAGCCCCAGAGTGGCAGCTTCCCTATAGTCAAACCCCTCAGGCAGGCCGACGCCATCATCTTTGACCGTCAGTGTGTATGTGTCGCCGGTCTTTGTAAAATTAACGCTTATAACCCCGTCTCTATTGTCAGGGAAGGCATATTTATAGGCATTCGTGAGCAGTTCGTTGATTATCAGGCCGCACGGCACGGCTGATTCAAGATCAAGATCAAGTTCAATGTCCTCAATGTGCAGGTCAGTAGTTACTGCATTAGTGTTTATCCTGTACAGACTCGTTATCTCTGAAATTATCGAACTTATGTAGTCCTTAAAATTAATTGATGCCAAATCTTTGGCATGATATATCTTTTCATGAACAAGGGCCATTGACTTGACCCTCTGCTGACTTTCTTCAAGCAGGCGCCTGACAGTGACATCCTCAGTTTTTCTGGCCTGTAAAGACAAGAGGCTGGATACCACCGCCAGGTTGTTCTTTACCCGGTGATGGATCTCCCTGAGAAGTGATTCCTTTTCCTTAAGGGATTGTCTTATCTTTTCTTCGGATTGTTTCCGCTCGGTAAGATTCTCAAAGCGCTCGACCAACAAGCCAATTAATTTGGCAGACTCAATGAGCCGATGTTTTACAAGGTCGATAATAAACGGTGGTCGTGTCTCGTACTCTCCGGCAAGCCTGGTCAGTTCCTTAATATCAACCTGATATTTTGTTGCAATTTCATTTAATTTTTCGGAGTCTTGGGGCGGATCGCCATAACCAAAATTTATTGCACCGATTATTTCATTGCCCGAGCGAATAGGAACTGCGTAAAGACGGATGCCGCCGCCACATTCAATATCTGTTGGGATACCGTTTTCAATGGCCTTTATAGACGCTTCCGACCAGCACGACTCATGACAAATCCACTTGCCGCAATTCAACGCCTGCTTAATATCATCGGTATTACAGAGGTTAAAGGACGCATTATCCAAAAACCGGCACCAGCCTGATGAAAATATACCTGCTGCATAATCACCATTCCTTTCGCAAACAGCGCTTGAGGTCTCCAGCAAACCCATAAAATCATTTACGATGCCTGAAAGTGTGTCCGCGCCTAAAGCGTTTAAAATGGTGCGGTCCTGATTGTATGTCGTTATATCACCATAAATTGGCTCAAATGTTTCTTTCGGATAAACCCTTGACTTAAGAAGCCATTCGATTTTATTTAATTCTTTTTCAGCTTGCTTTCTCTCAGTAACGTCACGTGCAATAGCATAGGTTATACCCTCATTTTTGACATGGGTTGCACGCCATGATAGCCACCTGAAAGAACCGTCCTTGCATATATAGCGGTTTTCAAAATTGAGCGAAAATCCGCTTTGCAGATACTTTGTCATTTCATCAAGAGTTGACTGTTTGTCATCAGGATGAACAAATTCAATAAACGGCTTTTCCACAAGCTCTGTCTCGGAGTATCCAAGGATTTCAGTGCAGGCAGGATTTGTTATCAGAAAAGCCCCTTTTGCGTTGGCCATTACCATTATATCGGTGGAAGATTGAAAGAATTTATAAAACTGTTCCTTTTCAGCTTCGGCCTGTTTACGGGCGGATATGTCCCTGAACGTCCATATAGAGCCTTCCGAGAGATTGTCGGGGTCCACGGCCCTGCCTGTAAGGCTCATCCAGAAAATGCTGCCATCCTTTTTCTTGGCCGAGCCCTCCATGGAATACGTATCCCCTTTTGCAATGCTTTCATAACCTTTTTGTCCGAGCCTCTCGTAATCCCCGGCATCAGCATACAGTGATCGGGTATCCAGTCCGTCAGCCTCACTTTGGGAGTACCCGAAGATGGTTCTGAAAGCTGCATTAGACCAGATCATTTTTCGGTCTTTCACATATATGACGCCGGTAGAGAGGGTATTTAATATGACCTGTTGCTCTTTCACAAGGGTCTGTACCTTTTGTTCTGCTCGCTTGCGTTCAGCCAATTCTGACAGTAGATGCTGATTGACCAGCGTCAGTTCATTTGTGCGCTCTTGTACCTTCAGTTCCAGATTCATACGGGCCTTCAGCAGTTCCAGGGTTGCATGTCTATAACTGGAAAACAGGTATCCCAAAACGAGTAAATACGCCGACAGTCGCACCAGATGCCATAACCACCAAATAGGACCCCAGAGAGATGATAAACTAAACAGCAACCCCGAGACTCCGAACATAATGCCTAAAATACCTATTAGTAAGGCCCTGTAATAATCTCGCCTTTGATGGAAGACAAACATCCGCACCGCACCCGACAGAAAGAAAAAACCGCCGAGCAGATTCAGGAGTTTATCCGTGTTGGTGAAGTCTCCCACCAACAAAATCGACTGCTTCGGCTGAGCTGCAGAGAGCATGAACACTGAGCTGATAACTGTTGCCGCAAACACCGTCAAGGGAAGCACCTTCCATAATTGTGGGCTTACTATCCGCGCCGGCAGCCATACGAGTGCGAGCAAAACACCACCCGTAAGCATTGACAGACTGTGCAGAAAAACAAAGATATCCGGCTGCTTCGACAGGGCATGTGCAAAATCAAAAATCCCCATGGAAATCATGGCACAGGCCACCCACAGATAGTGGGCGGTGTCCTCGGCAGGTTTCTCCAGCAGCAGTAAAACGGCGGCAAGAGACAGAGCAGAAAATGACCCTAAAACCTCTATGCTCATATGCACATATTCGTTATGCCACACCCAGCCTGGAAAGTACGCTTGAAGCACAAGACTGCCGATAAGGGGGGCTGCTGAAATCGTCAGTATGGTGTAAATATTAAATGTCTTTTTTGTCAAAAAGTCAGGCATAGGACTATTTCCCTTGTTTCTCCATGATTTTTTCCCATTGATTGGGATAAAGCTTCATTCCGCAGTCAGGACAGATGCCATGGCTGAATTCCGCCTCGGAGTGCTCCCTGATATAAACCTCAATCTGCTCCCAGTAGCCCTTGTCGTTTCGGATCTGTTTGCAGGATGCGCATATCGGAATCATCCCGCTCAAGAGCTTTACCTTTTCAAGAGCTTCCTGAAGCTTTTTGGTAAGCCGGGCCTTTTCCCTGTCTATCCCGGATTTGTAAAGGGCGACCTCCACAGCTATCTGAAGTTCCAAGGGGTTGACCGGCTTCAGTAAATACCCATAGGGCTCTGTTATCTTGGCCCTCTCTATTGTCATTCCCTCGGAATGTGCCGTCATATATATTATTGGAATGTTGTACTTCCTGCGTATCAACTCAGCCGTCTCTATGCCGTCCATCTCTCCGTTAAGCTGTATATCCATCAGCACAAGATCGGATTGTGATGTTTCCATGCACTTAAGCGCTTCCGCCCCCGAGGCACATATCTCAGAGACGGAATGCCCAATATGCAACAGTTTAGCCTTTAGCTCAATAGCTATTACTGCTTCATCCTCAACTATCAGTATGTTCTTGTTCTTTTTCATGGTTATTTTTATCGGTCAGCTTAAGCCCTTCTCTGGGGGAACGCAACTACTGCTTCCACCCCTTTATCGGATTTGATCTGTAATGTTCCCTTGAGCTGTCCTGTCAGAGCATTGACAAGCTGTAGGCCAAGTGTGTTTGTCTCTTTATAATCAAAACCTTCAGGCAGGCCGACACCATTGTCCCTGATAGTCAGTGTGTATGTGTCGCCGGTCTTTGAAAAATACACGCTCAGTAATCCGCTTTTATTGTCAGGGAAGGCGTGTTTATAGGCATTCGTGAGCAGTTCGTTGATTATCAGGCCGCACGGTACGGCCAGGTCAAGATCAAGTTCAACATCCTCAATGCGCAGGTCTGTGGTTATTGAACTGGCATTTGTCCTGTATATGCTTCTTATCTCTGAGATTATCGAATTTATATAGTCCTTAAAATTAATGGCTGCCAAATCTCTGGCATGATAAAGCTTTTCATGAACAAGTGCCATTGACTTGATCCTCTGCCTGCTTTCTTCCATGAGCTTTCTCGCCACAGGGTCCTTTATGTTTCGTGCCTGTAAAGAAAGGAGGCTTGATATGATCGCCATATTGTTTTTTACCCGGTGATGAATTTCCCTCAGAAGTGCTTCTTTTTCCTTCAGAGACTGCCTTATCCTGTCTTCCTGCTCATATCTCTTTCTGGAATAAATTATCAGTCCGATACAGCCGATCGTCCAGATGAAGAAGTGCGCAAGAGTTAATGCCCTGGCTGTCTCGGCCTCAAAAGCATAGTAAGTCTCCAGTGGAACTGCAATGCTGATGCCTCCGCGCACGTCGCCGACCTTGTATCCCTGATGTCCATGGCATTTTAGGCAACCCTCTTCGGTGACAAAGGGCCTCATCAGCCGCAGATAGGGCTTGCCCTCAATAGTGGTGACTTCATGTGCCTCCTTTTGACCTTTGTCAAACGACATCAGGGCCTTCCGTTCCCACTCGTCAGGAGCATTCACCGGGTTCAGATATTTCAGGCTTGTAAGTCTGTTATGAACGGACTGTTTGAACCTGTCATGAAGTATTTGAAAGACCAGTCGGGTCATATATGCCGGATTTAAAAGAGTCAATTGGGTATTGTCGGGCCCGGGGATTTCCCTGTGGGGCACATTAAGATATGGGTTAGGCGCCATCTTGCTGACCGGAACGTAGACGCCGCCCACTTCAGATAGTAAGACCCGGTAGGCAAGGTTGAGTTCATAATAAGCCCGGGCCTGAACCTCTGCTTCCTTTAATGTGCCTATACGATGATGCTGATCGTTATATAACCACGAGCCGACTATAACGGCAGTCCAGATGATAAAAAGCACAGGACTGTACTTTTTTTTGAAACCAGAAATTAACGTATTACTATGAGTCACCCACCGCCTCCATTCATCCTCAATTCCGTGATGTCGCGGATATTCACGATGACCCCGATAATCTCTCCGTGCTCGTTTTTTAGCGGCGCAGATGAGTGGGAACCCCACCCCAACTTACCGGCTTTTTTCACTTTAAGCGGAAATTCAAGGTTGTCCACTATCTCTCCGGCCAATGTCCGCGTAAGACTGTCGAGCACTCCTGTCTCGCGCAGGAAAGGAAAGATTTCCAGTGGATGTTTGCCCAACACATCCACGGCTGCCAGGCCGGTCATTTTTTCCATATATGGATTCCAATACTTATACCTCAAATCACTGCCATGGACAATAATGCCTTCCCGTGAACTGTTAATGATTTGCCTGCCGAAATTGTCGCACTCACAAAGAGCCTTAACCAGCTCTTTCTCTTTCCTCTCCATGGCCGTTTTTTTTCTCCTGTATTGCCTCGTCTTTTACCGCCGATGTTTTTACCTTTTCATGTATGTGCCTTGACGCGCTTATGTAACCTTCCGTCTATCCGACCTGATCCGGAAAGTCCTCCGATAAAATTTCCGCCTGCCGGTTCCGGCCCAGGCGCCCCACCGTAATACGCTTGTTCAGTCTCTTTGATATATTCCTGACCACCTTTATCTGCTGAAGACAGAAGTCATCAATCATGGACACCTTGTCCATATTGATAATCAGGTGGTCCGACTGATCAATGGACATCAGAAATGCCTCCCGCAGCTCCTCTGCGCGTTGTGCCGTCAAATCTCCATGAAGTGTGAGCACGCCCGTATTGCCTGTGTATTGTTTAAAATTAAATCCCGGCATCGTCTTCCTCCGGATATTGTTTAGAGTCTATTTATAAACTACCTATACTTGTCATTCCCGCAAGCGAAGCGCGTCGGGAATCCTTCTTGCACGCCATCGGAAAGATTCCGGACAAGCCGGAATGACAGAAAGACATAGCTTTATAAACATACTCTATTTATAAATTGTCGTCCCTCATCCATATGAGCCCTGCCTCTGAACAAAGTGGCCCTGGCCGGCCTGAACGCTGGGGGGGAAAAGACGTTCAAATAACAGGCCGGCCGGAGCCACCAAAACCGGTCTGAACGGGGGAGGGGATGTTCAGACCGGAATAAAGCAAATTAACAGCTCACTCCTTCTTTACTTCGATCTTCTTTTTCTCTTCAACGGCCTTTGCCGTCTTGGGAAGTGTTATGCTGAGCAGACCGTTTTTAAACTTTGCCTCGATCTTGTCGGTTTGCACCTCAATGGGAAGAGGTATTGTCCTGCTGAAAGAGCCGTAGGTGCGCTCCATTTTGTAGTAGTCTTTCGCCTTGTCTTCCTTTTCTTCCTTTTTCTCTCCCTTGATAGTGAGCATGTCGTTTTGGAGCAAGACCTCAATGTCCTTTTCATCCATGCCCGGAAGTTCGGCTGCGACCTTGATTTCCTTATCGGTTTCAGTCACATCAACCCTGGGCCTGAATGCAGCCATACGGCTTTCAAAAGGCTCAATATCAAAACCCCGGAAGAAGTTGTCAAACAAAGAGTCCACCCCGTGCCTCAGGAGGGACAAAGGGGTTTCATCATCCTGCCCGGCCCGAAGGCGGTTTTTTCCAGAGGGAACAAGATTTCTGATCATCACGGCAGACACCTCCTTATCTTTTCAGTTCATCTTTATACAGTCGTCTCTCCAGAGACAATCATCCTGACTGCACTGCCGGGAATAGGCCGATGCAAAGCAATCAGAGTTGCCCTCCTGTTTCTGGATAGTCCTGATAAGCTCCGTCTTCTTCATCTTCGTCGGCTGCAGCCCTTTTTGCATTGCGATTTCCTTTACAGCCTGCATCTTCATTTATTTCACCTCCTCGTAATCGGGTTTGCAGGACGCTTAATGTCCTGTTTATTTTGAAAACGCGTAATCAGCGATCGTATGCGCTATCTTTTCGCTGGGGGTTTTATCGCAATTGAACACAAGATGGTAATAATGCAGTTCACCGGCATCGCAATTGAGAAAATCCCGGACGAACTTATTACGCTCCTTCTGCTTCTTTTCAATCAACGCCTTCAGTTCAGCATCCGGCAGGTCTATTCGTTTGGACATGTACTGCATCTTGCAACGGCTGGACCCGAAAAGCCTGAAATGCAGACAGTTGTCAAGGCCCTGGGTCACAATGGCGCCCCCTCTGCCGACAATAATGACGTTGCCCACAACGGCAAGCGCAAAGAGTTGTTCGCATAGAAGTTTGTAATAGTCGTGCTCGGTCTTCCAGACAGGAGAAAACGTGGACACCACGTCTTCAAGCACACGGGACTTTTCACCGAGCTTTGAAAGGACGCCTTCCAGAAGGTTATGTTTTTTAGTGGTCTCTTCAAGCAGGGCCTTGTCCATAATCTCCCACGTCTCCCTTGTACGCCCCTCAAGCAGGGCCTTGAGTTTTTCAGCCACAGGGTATCCATCGCATCCGAATTCCCTCGAAATCGTTATGGTAGTATGCTTTCTTTCCTTTTCCTTGAGTTCCTTTGCAGCCTTTCTTGTCAGTTCTATAAAGTCGGTAATTCTTTTTTCAATAGATGGGATGAGTATTCCTGATGACATAAGACCTCCTTAGGGGCTGTTTGTATTAATTGTGCCGTCACATACCTATGCAGGACAGGGAGCTCTGTCTTGCCTTTGTACTGTTGAACCTGGGACTCCTGCATTGTGTTTTTTTTGGTGTTATTGGTTTTTTGAAGGCGGCTTCAACCAGCCTGAGCAGTTGTTGTCTGGCTTTTGAGTCCATGCCGGCAAAGGCTGCATATTTCATAAAGCCCTCACCCTGAAAAAAGTCCATGCTCGCCTGCCTTTCCTCATCATCCCACAGGTCGCGCATGCACTGCATAATGACCGCTTCAGCAAGACTTTTCGTGCCCATAAGTCGTCCCCTTTCATATTTTCCATATCTGATGAGTTTAGTTTACAGGGAGGAGGACTGACTGTAAATCAGGGAACTGCCTTATTTCTTATCGGGGGAAGGCTGAAAAAAGTATCGGGGATTCCACTATGCTTATTTGTTATATAATGTTTGGCATGTTATACAACATTGTGTTATAATTATACATGAGCGTGATAACGAGAAAGATTGGCAATGGTCAATATGCTTACCTTGCTTACAGGGAGGGCAATAAGGTAGTCAACAAATATCTGGGACCGGTCACAAATCCTGACGTGGTTGCTAAGCTCCGGCAACTGAAGGATATGGCCACGGTGCCTGAACATTTCAGGTCCCTGTTTTGGGACACCGCAATTGAGCGTATCAAGATCAAAAGGAATGCCCGCTACGTCATAGAGCGTGTGCTTGAGTACGGGGACCTGGATGCCGTATACTGGCTCCAAAGGGTATTTCCCACGCAGAGGATTTTGGATGTGTTGGAGCAAAGCAGGCAAATAACCTTAAAATCCAGGAATTTCTGGGAAGCCTGGTTTGGAAAGACCAATGCATAAGAAATGCCTGACTTTACAGGGCTGGAACATACTGAATACGCTGAAACCGACCTTATCAAAATATGAGGCAGTGCTGGCCGGGGGCACTGCCCTCGCTCTTCAGTTAGGCCACCGGATATCTGTTGACCTGGATTTTTTCACCAATAAATCCTTTCGAGTTGACGATATCCTGTCTTCAGTCGCCAATGCCGGCCTTAACTACCAAATATTAAATGAGGGGGACAATTATATCGTGGTGGTGATAGACGGGGTGAAGTTCTCTCTCTTTCATTATGAGCACCCCTTTATGGATGTTGTTGAATATGAGGGTGTTCGTATAGCAGGCATTCTTGATATAGCTTCCATGAAGGTGATCGCTATCAGCCAGAGGGGCGCCAGGAGGGATTTCGTTGATCTGTACTTTATATTGCTGGATACGCCCTTTCCAAAAGTGGCGGACCGGCTTGTGAGTCGTTATGGAACGCAAAGGGTAAGTCCTGTCGTTATAGGAAAATCCCTCATGTACTTCAATGAGGCGGATTCGGACCCGGACCCTGAATACCTGCATAAAGAACTGAAATGGGACATGGTGAAACAATACTTTAAAGACCACGCAAGGCAGTTTGTGCTTGACCTGGACATAGAGATTAAACGGGACCGGATATCTTAAGGCCTGACCTGCTTATTTATCCAGAGAATTGATCCATGCTACGGCTGCCTGTGTAAGTTTTGATGAGTCGGGCAAATCGAGCTTCTTTTTTATGTTGGCGCGATAGGTCTCAATGGTCTTAATGCTCAGGTGGAGGAGCTCTGCTATGACGCCTGTTTTCAGACCCTTCCCGATCATTTCAAAGACCTCCAGTTCCCTGTCGCTTAATAGCCCGACATAACAGTTATCATTGTCTGATGCATGGCCTGTCTGTTTTGCTATGAGTCTTGAAGAAATGCTCTGACTTACGAATATCTGACCGGCCAATATAGTCCTGATCGCCTTTATAAGGTCCTTCGTGCCCGCCTGCTTCATGACGTATCCCCTTGCGCCGGCCTTAAGGGCCCTTTCTGCGTAAAGCGACTCATCGTGCATGGACAGCACAAGGGCCGACAAAGAGGGGTATATGTGTCGTATGTCCTTGATCAGGTCAAGGCCATTTCCGTCGTTCATGGAAAGATCGACAATAACAAGGTCCGGACTGTTGGACTCAAGCGCCTTTAAGGTCTCTCGACAGCCGCCGGCCTCGCAGCATACGAACATATCCGGCTCGGAGTCTATAAGCTGTATTAGTCCGTACCTGACCAAAGGATGATCGTCCACAAGCATGATGGCGGATTTGCCGCTATTTATAGTCAGGGGTTTCATGTGCTTTCAATAAATATCATAAATGGACGCAGCAGGAAACTATGGTCCTGTTATTCGCCGTCCTTGATATATCCAGGTAAGCCCCTATCATGCTCGCCCTGTATTTCATTATCCTGAGACCTATCCCATCATGACCGGTTTTATAGGGATCAAATCCTACCCCGTCATCTTCAACCGTAAGGATTATCTCCGGCCCGTTACGAATCAGGGCAATATTGATGTTTTCAGACCGGCTATGCCTGAGCGCATTGGAGACTGCCTCACCTGCAATATAATAAAGCTGTTCATTCACAAAGCTGTCGCTGATCTGTATCACGTCAGGCGATTCAAAACTGCACGTAACATGATGGGTCTTTTCCGTTGAGACCGCGAGATTTTTCAGGGAACCGTAAATACCGTCCGAGGTAACCGCAAAGGAACTCACCCCCTTTGAAATAGCCCTGATCCTGCGTATTGATTCATTTATGTTCTCCGTTATCTTTATGATGTCGCTATCTTCATCCTCATATCTATTTTTGAGTTTCTTCTCAAGCGACTTGCATAAAAAGGCCGTGCCTGCAAGTATCTGGCCGACGTCATCATGAAGTTGCTGTCCAATGCAGTTCCTCTCCCGCGCACTGATTTCGGCAATATTCTTTTCAAGTTGCTTGCGTTCCGATATGTTGTTGACTATTCCGTCATAGCCCACAAGTTCGCCTTTAACATCGAGGTTGGGCACCAAGGTGTTTCTGACCCATATGATTGAGCCGTTTCGGTGAACAAGCCTGTGTTCAAATGTCCGTCCATACCGTTCCTTCATAAACCTTGCCAGTTCCGAACTTACGGCCTTTCTGTCCTTGTCATAAATAATGCTGCTCCAGAGCAGGGGATCGGTCTCGTAGTCCTCGGGAGTGTAACCTGAAATCGCAAAACAGCCTTCACCATGGACCGTCCTGACAGGCCAACCCCTTTCTACCGTTGTCGTATAAATATATCCGGTTATGGATTCAAGCAAATGCTTATAGCGCAGATCGCCAAGTTCTTTGGTAAACTGTAATTTTTCCTCGTCTATTTTTGACTTGTACAGCGCCACAGCTATGGCTATATGCAATTCATTTTTATCAACCGGCTTCAGCAGATAACCATAGGGCTCTGTTAACTTAGCTTTTTCAATCGTGCTTTCCTCGGAGTGTGCGGTCATATATACTATCGGGATGTTATACTGTTTATGTATCAGTTCGGCCGTCTCTATCCCGTCCTTATCACCCTGGAGCTTAATGTCCATGAGCACCAGGTCGGGGCGAGTCGTTATCAGAGCTTCAAGCGCTTCCTCGCCCGAGGCACAAACAGCAGAGACGGAATATCCAAGTTGCAAAAGGGCGTCATTTATCTCAAGACCGACTATGGCCTCATCTTCGACAATCAGAATATTCCTCTTCTTTTCCATAATTATCTCAATTTAAACAGAGTGAAGAAACGGTTTAATGCAAAAAAAGCCGCGTTTCCAAAATACTACTGCTACACAGTATATCACAGGTCTAAATTAAAGCATCAAATCAACGGCACATATCGTTTTGTGACGGCATGAAGGTGTTGTCCGATATAAAGGCCCGCAATATCAAGACCACCCTGGGTCTCTGCTGATTATAGCATATAATTATCTTAAAACCGTGTGCCCTCCGCGCCGTGTTGCATCTCAGAATAAATGGGAATATAATCAGGACATATAAAGATACGGAGGCCAAGGGAATGAAAAAGATATCCGCCATAATTTCAGCCGTAGTGTTGCTAATGATCTGGACCGCCTATGTCTCGGATGCGGCGGACAAGACCCCGGAGCAGATGGTAAGTGAAGCTAAGGCCTCGATAAAGGAAGTGACGCCGGCCTTTACCAAGGCCATCATGGATGCAAAAGAGAAAATAATAGTGCTCGACGTAAGAGACAAACAGGAGTTTGACGAAGGGCATATCTCCGGGGCGATCAATATTTCTCGCGGAATGCTGGAGTTTAAGACATCCCTGATCATGCCGGATAAGGATTCAAGGATTATTGTATATTGCGGTGTCGATCTCAGGGGCCCGCTGGCGACAAAGACACTGAACGAACTCGGATACAGGAATGCGGTCAATATGCTTGGAGGTCTCAAGGCATGGAAAGAGGCAGGATTACCTATTGCAAAATAACAGGTCAACATATGGTGTGGCTTTAGCGTGCGCAAGCAGATGATGATATGGATAAACACATAAAGGGTGGCTCGCTGCGAGCCACCCTCATAACCACTTGTACTGCACATGCTTCGTCCTTGAGCTTCAGGACGCTGCCTCCTTTGGTCCGGATGTGGCATGCCATAAATGCAATCGTTTTTGCTTTTACTTGCCCGATGGGGGCGCGGGAACAGTCGCGCCGTGACACTCCGTACAATTCTGCTGGGCTGCAATGCCTGCTTTTTTTATCGGACTCCACGCTACTTTCTCTGCATATTTACCGTCCTTCCAGGCATTCAGGTCTTCAACAAGTTTATAGGCGACACTTGCCGTAACCATCGCACATCTGTCTTTCCGTTCAGCGCTTGCAAACGGGAACCCTGAGGCCTTCATCCATTTGCCGACCGAAACATGGCAAAGCGGAGAGTCGCTGGTAGTCTTGACAATCACTGTTTTAACCCTCGGGTCTTTCGGCAAATAAACAGGCATGGGAGTTTCGGCATACCACTTCATTATATTCGTGCCGATCACCGCTCCGTTTTCGCATTCCGGCCCTGCAATCCGGGGTCCAATGATCATATTGCTGACAATATTTGCGCCTGCATTGGAGCCGCAGATAGTTCCCCATCCCGCCACTCCACCTTCAAGAAAAACAAATGCATCAATTGGGAATGACTTGTAGGGCCCGCCGATCTTGTCCCTGAGCTGGCCAAAGACACTGCTGATAACGGCTGCGCCACAGAATATGCGATACCATTCGTCATAGGCTATTTTAGCGGTCTTTTCAGGGTCAAGCTTCTCATAGGGCCAAGGCCATTTCTCGGTCGAACTGATATCGGCTTCAGCCTTTGAAAAGATACTCAGTCCTCCAGATGCCAGCACAGCAATTCCGGCGGCGCCGGACACACCTTTGAGAATCGCTCTTCTTGACAGCTTTTCGTCAAACATTGTTTCCCTTTTCATGACTTTTATCTCCTTTGTGGTTGGTTTAAGCAGGCAGTTATTTTGCCACAGCCTCAGTTCATGAGATAAGTTTATCGGTGGTACGACTGCGTGTAAATCGGGGAATTGCCTAATTACTTCTCAGAGGAATGCTGAAAATGGCATCGGGGATTCTACTATGCCTTTGGCATGAAGTGTTTTCAAGCTATTGTAGTCACAGCTCAGATGGAGCAAATCTGCTATACGAGTTGCATTGTCATAAGATCAAGGCACAAAAGGGGTTTACGGCTTACTTAAATGCCAACTACCACACCAGAGAACTACTGTCAGGAGTTGCAACAGGCCTTTTTCAACTCGGCGAAAAACAATCTTTGAGAAAATAGTCAAGTACCTGTTGATTGTCTTTCATTTATATCCCCTCCTGGTTTTAAAGACAACAATAACGACAGCAGTGTCAAATCTTTACTATCCACATGAGGGCCTCAGGGATTAGAGGACTGAAACAGTCCCATCAAATTGTCCCGGGTGAGCAGCGCCGCATCAAGAGGACGCTCAAGGAAAGGGCCGGCATCGGCGCTGATCGCTGCCATGTCCAGGGACCCGATCCGCGCCAGAACAAGTGCCCTCCATGCATGCGCGTCTGACCGGCCAATTCCCTGCGTTTGGTCCAATGCGTTCTGCAACAGGGGCAGATTGGGTTCGATAGGCGGATATTGCGAGAGATACCACACAAGATCGTACCAGTCCCGGCCCTTTGCATATTTGCGCGTGATAGCGGCATGGAGTTTGCCTGCCAGAAGCGATGGCAGATCATAGTGCTGAATGAAGAAAGTCATGTGCCGTGTGACGATCCGGCGTTCGCAGTGCGCACCGGCCGGCGGCAGCGTGTCAATCTCAACCTTTATGGCGAGTTTCTGTTCCGGTAGCGCCGACAGCCCTGCCTCGTGAAGTATACCGGCTACACGCACCCACCCGGTATGTACCGTTTTAGTGTCGTTCCATGTCACCTCAGGTGTAAAGCCGGCAAGAGTCAGGTCCCGCTTCACCTTGGCCATCCACTCCTTACCGGCATAGCCTTCAGCAGTGACAATTGAAAAATCCATATCCTCGGAGAATCGAGGCAGTCCATGCAGGAAACGGAGGGCCGTGCCTCCAACAAAGGCCAGGGGCCTGAACGCCTCGCCTTCGTGGAACGACCTCAGCACGAAGGCCTGAAGATATTCCCGTAGCAGGTTTAAGGCCAGCCCCGGGTCCGTCTTTCCGCGAATTATCGATAGTGCCTGTTCTTTCATAGTGTCAACGTGCCCCTCTCATCGTTGGTTGCAATTTCAGGCCACCGTTTGACCGCCCGGTCAAGCCGCTGACTTTGGAAACGTTCGGCATACCCCATCAACCGGTCCTCCTGAATCAACCCCACATGCTGATAACGCATCTGCTCAAGGCGTTCCGTGGTCCATTCACCAGGGGTCAGGTGCCAATGATCCAGCAGTGCCTTCTCAGGCTCTGCAACTATAATATCCTCATCCCCGATATGCAATTGCCGATATCCGAAGAAGCAATCCTGTTTGATGTTCCGATAATCAAAAACCCCAAGGGGATTTTCAAAGCACTGCGGCCCTCGCGAGGTCACGCTGGTCAGCCGGACCACCCGCTCCGGGACCAGATCATAGAAGCCAAGCGCCCAGAGTCCGCTTAGGTATGAAGGACGGTAGAGTTGATTTGCCAGGGCCGCCGGGATCAGGGGAGCCTGACGGTATATCCCGGCAAGCGTATACATACCGCGACGCAGACCAATGACTTTGCCCTGTTTCATCCAACGGGAAATCTGTACGCGGATGACCTCCCGCTGATCGTCGAACGCCTGGACCAACAAGGATAGATCAAAGCACGGGATAGCGCCCGTCAACTTTACTAACGATTCAAAATTCATACACTAATAATAACATAAATGTTAATTATTGCAAACAATATGCACTACTCATTTCGGCAGGTGTGGCAGTAACCCCAGCGCTGTGATTATTATATCAACAGAAGCATTAAGCGGCCGGCTGGTATCAATAAGGACCGTTTCCCCTTCATCTTCTTCAATATTCTCAAATTTGTCCCTTTGACAGCCATAAAGTTCCCATCGTCCGTCGGAAATCTCCATGGCCTTTGCCGAGCGGCAAGTGAGGCGACGTTCGGTTTCCTGTTCAGGACAAACAGTATGAACCTGAAGGAACCTGGCCCGGTATTTTGCGGCAAGTTTGCGAAAACAGTCCCTGTCTCTTTTTCGGATGAAGGAGGCATCAATTATTATGCTTCGGCCATTGGCAAGCGCATTATTGGCAAGCACCTGGAGTTCCTCATACACGGCAGCAGTGAAAGCGTAATTATAGATACCCTCTCCATAGTTTTCATTCATGTGCGCATGAAGGGGCACTGATGCAATCTTTTTTCGGACAGCGTCCGAGGATGCTGTTTCAAGGCCGAGTTCAATTGACAATGCAGCGGCAATAGAGCTTTTGCCGCTTCCCATCAGACCGCAAAAGATAATCAGACACGGCCCAAGTTCCTGCCTGAGAATGTACCCCCTGGCCAGTCTGAAATAGAGGCGGGCATGTTCAGCAGCGTTAATTTTATCCTCCGGCAGGATATTGGGGTCATTAAGCATGAAACTTTGCACCTTGCCCCTAACAACAGCCCGATACATCTTGTATAAATCAACCAGCAGATGAAGTTCCGTGTCTCCCGACATCCGTACATATTCCGCCAGCAACCATTCTGCCAAATCACTTCTATGATGATAGTCCATATCCATGAGCAAAAAAGAAATGTCGGCGGCAGTATCCGAACAACTGAAGCGCTTGTTAAATTCGATGCAGTCAAAGATGTAGACCCGGTCGTCAAGACAGATGTTTTCAAGGTGAATGTCGCCGTCGCACTCCCGAATAAAGCCGCTTGAAACCCTCCTTTCAAACAGCTCTTTGTTGGCAACCAGAAATTGTTCAACCCAGGAGCGGATGACTTTAAGATTGTCCATAGTCAGGGTTATGCCGACAAATTCAGAACACTGCTGAAAATTTTCCTCCCAATTGTCGTGGATGGCCCGTAGGCTTCCAAATTTGTTGATCTCGTCGCTTTGTGCGGCATTTTGATGAAACCCGGCAATCGTTGCGGCAATCCTGCTCATATCCGCTTCACCGACAGCATTGCGCGCCAGCAGTCTATGGAGCATTTTTTCTTCAGGAAGTCTCTTCATCTTCACTGCATACTCGACAATTCCGCCTTCACCGTAAAAGCAGACGTCAGAATCAGTTTCCCTCAGTTCAACTACTCCCAGATAGATGTCAGGGCATAGTCGCCGGTTAAGTCTGACCTCTTCCTCACAGTAAAAACGTCGCCGCTCCAGTGTGGTGAAGTCAAGGAAGCCGAAATCAACAGGTTTCTTGATCTTGTAAGCGAAACGGTCTGTCAGGAAGATGTACGAGACATGGGTCTGCAACATCCGCACTTTAGTGGTAGGCTCAGGATAGGCCTGCGGGTCAAGTAAATATTTCAGATGCCTCTGTTCCATATTTGGCCTTTATTTGCAGCGCAACTTTTCCGCACCAACGAACAGGACAAGGCCGGCCTTTTTCATTATCTGGCACATGACGGCAATTATCTGCTTTCTTGTCCTGGACCCGATATATTCTCAATAATTCCCTTAAGCGCCTTTGCCACCCTGACCGATTCCTCCTTCAGACGCATGAAACATGCGGCAGTCCCATTGGCGTCTTCTCTACTTGCCGAGGCCTCAACAGCAGCCGCAATATCGCTCATGTCCTTTGCACCAATGCTGGCCGATGACGACTTCAGGGAATGTGACTGGCGCTGCACCGAAGACAGGTCCCGCGCCTCTACAGACTTTGTCAGATCTTCAATATATTCCGGTAAATACTGCAAAAACATGTCACACATCTTCAGAAAAAACTCTTCGTCGCCCCCAATGCGCGCAAGCGCATCAGCCTTGTCTATAGCTGGATACTCTCCGCCGCCGTCCGCAGGTCCCGCCTCAACCGGCAACCTCTTCGCAACAAAATAATTACCAAGGACCTTATATAACTCTCCTACATTTATGGGCTTTGAGATATAATCGTTCATGCCCGCTTCAAGGCATCGCTCCCTGTCCCCTTTCATTGCAAGCGCGGTCATTGCTATTATCCTGACGTCATGGTCAAGCACCCGCGAAAGGGGGTCCCTTATGGCTGCCGTTGCCTGCAGACCGTCCATCTCAGGCATCTCAACGTCCATGAAGACCATGTCGAAACGCTCCCGGCCAAGGATATCCAGCGCCCCAAGTCCGTTATCGGCGACTGATACGCAGTGTCCCTTTTTTTCCAGCAGGCGCACAGCAAGTATCCTGTTTACGGCATTGTCCTCCACAACAAGCAAGCGGAGACGCTTCTCCGGCCCTGTCTCCTCAATAAAAACCCACTGGCCTTTGGGACCGGTCACTGGGCCCACATGTTTGCCGATGCCTAATCTCACGGTGAAATGAAAGGTGGATCCCTGACCGACAATACTTGTAACATTTATATCGCCGCCCATGAGTTGAACGAGCTGCTTGCTTATCGTAAGTCCAAGTCCTGTCCCTCCGTATTCCCTCGTCATGGACCCGTCCACCTGCGTAAAACTTTCAAAGATAGCGGCAAGCCTTTCGGGCGGGATCCCTATCCCGGTGTCCGAGACAAAAAAGTGCATTACAACGGCGTCGTCTTCGTCGGACGGCAAGTTCCTCTCGCCGCTTCGGTAGGCGGATTCCATTTCAACCCTCACAATTATCTCGCCCTTTGCCGTGAACTTGATAGCATTGCCGACCAGGTTCACTATTATCTGCCTTAGACGATTATGGTCTCCCCTGACGGTCTTCGGGACGTTAGGTCCTGCCAAGTAACGCAGTTTCAGCCCTTTATTGGCGGCCTGGTGCGAGAGGGTCCCGATAGTTGATTCAATGATCTCGGTCAGGTTGAAGTCCAACTCTTCCAATTCCATCTTGCCGGCCTCTATCTTGGAAAAATCCAGTATGTCGTTAAGCAGTGCAAGGAGATAAGCGGCCGACTGTCTTACCATCTCCAGGTATTCCCTCTGTTCCGGCTTCAGGTCGGTGTCAAGAGTCAATTCAGTCATGCCGATTATGGCGTTCATCGGTGTGCGTATTTCATGGCTCAGATTCGCAACGAATTCCGACTTTGCCCTGCTCGCTGTCTCGGCAGTGAAGCGTGCGGCCTCCAATTCCAGGGTCCTTTCCCGGACCTTTCCCTCAAGCCCCTCCAGGGATTTTTTGAGCGCATCAGCCATTATGTTGAAAGAGTCTGTCAGTTCTCCGATCTCATCCTTGCCGACGATATCGATTCTGATGTCGAAATCGCCCTGTTTGATCTTCCTTGAGGCATACAGAAGATGGGATATCGGTCTGACTATGCTCCTGTTCAGGTAAAAAACGATTAATACGGAAATTGTAATAATTACCGCCAGAAGATAGAAACGTAAACGGTCTCCCTTAATATCGTGTGCCAGGCTGAAGTCAACATACAGGTATGCGGCCATCAGCACTACAAACATCAGGCTTATGAATGCAAACTTGCCTGTAAGAGATCTGATTTTCATGATTTTTTAAAAGATAACACACAATTTTGTTGTACGGCTTCAATTCAGTATAGCATCATTGGCCTGACAGTGGGAATAAGTATAAAAAAACAGGGTCCCGACACACGGACGGGACCCTGTTTGATTCAAAAAAAGCATGTTGTCTATGCGACTGCGGCCTTTGCTGTCTCCTTAAGCCATAGCAGTCTGGATTCGTTTATTATTGAGGCGTTAAGAGCATCCTTCAGTCCGGCCGGATCTGCATCAAGCCCTTCCCTGCGGCTGAAACCGGCCTGCGGAGACTTTGTCTTTACCTTGGCCGCCTTCTTTGTTTCGCTCTCCTTCGCCTCCTTCAGGTCCGCACCCATTGCCTTGGCCAACTCCACAAATATGGCCCTGTTCGCCTTGGCGGAACCAGCGGGAGTTACCGCCGCGGACACCTGTCTCAGACTGCCTATGTAATCCACGATTGTCCCGTCAGACTCAAGATACGCGGCAGATGGCAGGACAACATCAGCCTGTTTGGCCAGTTCAGTGAGATGTGAAGCCTGAACAACAAGAAAGCCGGTATTGGGCCTCTTTTTTGCAGTTACTTCACCGACGACATAAAGGACTTCCGCTCCTGATGAGGCCATTTCAGAATAGGACTTGCCTTTGCCCGAAAGACCCATGAGCAGCGTCCCCTTGGCATTGCTCTCCAGAGGTACTGAGACGGTTACACCCTTTATAGCGCCCAGATTGGCTGCTGCGCCATACATGGCAGTTGAGGTCAGGATGACCGGGTTGGCAGCATCGGCAACAAGGGTTGCCGCTTTTTCTACGACCTCTGTAACCTCGGAGGATGATACGGAATCGGCCAGCTTCTTGTCCGCCTTGAGTCCCTTCGCTATCATCGCCCGGGCAATGGACTTGAGCGAAACGGTCTCATTGCCGATCAAAGAGGCTGCTGCTACCGACGCAATTGCGATTTCCTTAGAATTGACAGTGACCAGCTTGGCCCCGTTTGCGACCTTTCTTCTAATCAAGGCGTCAAGGGCCGGCATCACCCTGCCCCACTGGTTTGGATCAAGATCAACCAGGACCACAACATCCGCAGCCAACAGGTCTGCGGAATCCGAAAGCAGTGTGTCGGCAGTGCCGTAAAGACTAACCGTGGTGTCCACATTCTTTGTCTTGACAACATCCGAGGAGAATCTCGCCAGAGTTAAAGCATCCTCGTTAAGAAGAGAGCCCGTTGATATAAAGCCGGCATTGCTCCCGGCCTTTTTGAGAGCTGATCCGACAAGAGTAAGCGCGTCTTCCCATGTGGTCTGTTTCAACGCCCCGTCAACCCTTTTCATCGGTGCGGTCAATCTGGAGTCGGCCTCTATGCTGTCAAAACCGTACCTGCCAAAGGCGCATATATAACGTTCCACCGGGTCTGTGGCCTTGCCTGCATTGACCTTCATCACACAGCCGTCTTTTGTGCTGACCGTTATATCACAGGCATTCCCGCAAAGCAGGCAGACGGAATCGACACTCTCATACTCCCACTCCCTGCCCTTTCTCCAGCGGTCGGCCTCCAAAAGCGCATTTACCGGACAGACGTCAACGCAGGAACCGCAGAATGTGCATCCCGATTCCTGCAGGGGCTTGTCATCGGCAGTTACCACCCTGGAGCCGACGCCCCTGCCCATGAACTCAAGCACCTTCGTTCCCTGGTTTTTGCATACCCTTACGCACCTGCCGCAAAGCACGCAATAATCCGGGTCGCGCTTTATGAAGGGGTTGGCCTCATCAATCGGATAACCGAATTTCTTTCTCGTGAAGCTTGATTCCTTTATTTCAAGTTCGTAGGCATACCTTTGCAGGTCGCAGACGCCGGCCTTTGTACAGGTCATGCAATCTAAAGGGTGCATGGACAGAATAAGGTCTATGACGAACTTCCTCAGTTCGGTCACCTTCTCCGTCTTTGTGTTTATGATCATGTCTTCCTTGACCCGTGTAGTACAGCCAAGCATCGGGGCCTTCAGTCCCTCTATCTCGACCATGCAGAGCCTGCACGCCCCTACTCCCCTGGACCCCTTCAGATAACAGAGGTTTGGTATGTGCAAGCCGTTCATGTCAGCAGCCTCTATCAGGGTGGACCCCTCCGGGGCCTTCACCCTTTTGCCGTCTATCGTAAGATTAATCATGTCCGCCATTTGGACCTCCTCCTGAAATAAATTAATTAACGTTTTATACTGCGACGGCCTCGGAACTCATCACACCCACGACAACCACGGCCCCTGTCGGGCATATCTTGAGGCAATCGCCGCACTTCACACACCTCCGCTGCCTTATCTCAAAAGGCAGGTAGCCGGCACCATAGGTTTTTTTCTTCTCACCCATTATTGCATTATACTTACACGCCTCCCTGCACAGGTTGCACATGGTGCAGGCCTCATCAACGATCTCGTATTTGATCATCGCCTGACACTCCATGGCCGGACAGTTTTGCCGCACATGCTCGTCGAAGACGCCGCTCTCTATCCACTCCTGCATGAACTTCGCAGTATCCTTGCCCTTCTTGCACATGGAACCGTCCAGCATGCGCGTTGCTATGTCCCTGAGGGCCGAGACATCCGAGTCCGTACCTTCGCCTTCAACCAGATTGCGTAATCTGACCTTCGCCTCATAGCTGCCCATGGAACACGGGAAGCACTTCCCGCACATGGGACCCGAAAGAAACTCCGTAATGTAATAAAGAGACCTGCGCACAGGGCACTGAATATTCTTTTGCGCCTCCATCTTTATGTCTTCAACCTTCTTTATGTCTTCAACCTTGAGTTCAGTGATTTCAGGCATGGCTTACCTCAATAAATCTCTTCAAGTTTATAACAGATCTCAGGCAGGACGTATGAAATCAGGTCCCTGTAAGAGATCATTCCCAATATCCTGTCTCCATCAAGCACCGGCATATGTCTTATATTCTTCCGGGACATTATGGATATGGCCAAGCTTACGTCCGCACCAGGGTCCAGGGTCATGGGGTCAGTACTCATGACGTTCCTTATGGGCTCCTTGTCAAAGGAAATACCCTTGCCGACATTATGGATAACATCCCTCTCGGTGAATATGCCCACCAGTTTGTTGTGCTCATCCACAACCAGTATGGAGCCGATGTTCATGCCGTTCATCAGCTTTATGGCTTCCCCGGCAGTGGAGTCCTTTCTGACCGTTGCTATATTAAGCGGCTTTGATCCCAATATGTCCTGTAGTGTCATCCTCGCTCTCCTTTCGATCATCATGATGCTCTCAGGCGGAATCTTGAACTCCTCTTCAAGCATTACGTGTTTATGTTTCTTTATCTTGATTGCGCCGGTGGGACAGGCGTTATAGCATGCCTTGCACTTGGTGCAATAGTCCTGGTCTATCAGGTATATGTCCTTCTTCTCCTTTACAGCATCAAAGACACAAGCCTTCTTGCAGAGGCCGCAGGAAAAGCACTGCTCATAATCTATCAGAAACACACCGAGGCCGTTGCAAACATTGGCGCGGCAGAATTTATCGTAAATGTGCTCCTCATATTCCTCGCGGAAGTATTTGATGGTGGACAGGACCGGATTCGGGGCGGACTGGCCGAGACCGCAGAGGGAGCCCTTCTGTACCATCTTGCCCAGTTCGATAAGCCGTCTTATGTCTCCCGGCTTGCCCTTGCCCGAGGTTATGTCATTGAGGATTTGCAGCATCTGGTAAGTGCCTATCCTGCAGGGTGGACACTTGCCGCACGATTCGGACTGGGTAAAGGACAGGAAGTATTTGGCCACATCAACCATACATGTATCTTCGTCCATTACGACCATACCGCCGGACCCCATAATGGAATCGAGCTTGGCAAGGGAGTCAAAGTCAACCGGCAGGTCGAGATGCTGTAGCGGTATGCATCCGCCAGACGGTCCTCCGGTCTGTACTGCCTTAAACTCCTTGTCGTTCATTATGCCGCCGCCGATGTCGAATATTATCTCCCTCAGGGTTGTGCCCATAGGGACCTCGACAAGCCCGGTATTTTTGACCTTTCCTGTAAGCGCAAAGACCTTTGTGCCAGGAGAGTTCTCGGTGCCGATGCTCTTGAACCACGCATAACCCTTCTCGATAATGGGCGGAACGCACACGTAAGTCTCTATGTTGTTCAGGTTGCTCGGATAGCCCCAAACTCCGCCGCCGCGCTCCGAAAGCCTTGGAGGCCTGAGCCGTGGGAAGCCTCTCTCGCCCTCTATGGACGCCACAAGGGCTGTGGATTCGCCGCAGACAAAGGCGCCTGCGCCCTCCCTTACATCCAAATGAAAACTTAAGTCAGTGCCGAGTATGTTCTTGCCCAGGAGTCCGAGTTCCTCTGCCTGTTTAATGGCATGTCTCAGGTTCTTGACGGCAAGGGGATATTCATGCCTGACATAGACAAAACCGTACTGAGCGCCTATGGCATAGGCACAAAGGAGCATCCCCTCAAACAGGCTGTGCGGGTCGCCTTCCATTATGGACCGGTCCATGAAGGCCCCGGGATCTCCCTCATCGCCGTTTGCTATGACGAACTTGATGTCGCTTTTGGCCCCTTTGGTATGCTTCCACTTCTTGCCTGCCGGAAAGCCTGCGCCGCCCCTGCCCCTCAAGTTGGACTGGTCTACCTCGTACATGACCTCCTCGGGCGTCATGTCGGACAAGGCCTTTTCAAGGGCCTTGTACCCCCCGACTGCAATGAAGTGGTGAATGTTGGTGGGATCAATCTTATCGTTGTTCCTTAAGGCTATTCTCAACTGTTTTTTGTAAAACGGGAGGTCCACCATTTCGGGAATCGGCTCAGTTGTGATGTCCTCGCGATAGAGGCCCGGTCTGTAGGGCGTCTTGCCCATGAAGGTATAGGCCATCAATGAGGGTACCTGTTCCTTCCTCACCCGCTGGTAAAAGACATCGAGGGGTTCAACCTTCAGGACCGGCCCCTTCTGGCACATACCCTGGCAGCCGGTAGTCACCACTTCAACGTCCACGCCTTTTTTGGCGGCTTCATCGCCTATGGCTTCTATGACCTTCTTTGAACCCGAAGCAGTGCAGGCTGTGCCGCAACATACCCTGACTCTCTCCCTGTCCGGGAGGAACGTCTCAAGCTCAAGACGCTCTCTCAACCGTTTCAAATCATTTATGCTGTTCAGTCTTTCCATTTGTCCTCCAGTGAGTTCAGCGGTGGTCATTCCCTACGTCTTGCTCCTCACATCATCAATTATCCCCCTGACCTTTTTGGGACCGACCTCCCCTATGACATCCTCGTTCACCGTAACGACCGGGGCCAGTCCGCAGCAACCGACGCAGCCGACGGTTTCAAGGGTCATGGACATGTCTTTTGCGGTTTCCCCTTCCTTTACGCCGAACTCCTCTTCAAGCTCATGCAGCACTTTTGATGCGCCCCTGACGTGGCAGGCAGTGCCCACGCAAACGCATACAACATTTTTACCCCTCGGTTTGAAATAAAAGTGCTTGTAAAAAGAAGCTGTGCTGTACACCTCGGCAAGGGATACATCCAAGTTTCTGGACAATTCCCTCAACTGCTCTTCCGGGAGATAATTATACTCCTTCTGTATCTGCTGAAAGGCATATATAAGGAGGCCCCTTTTCTTTTTGTCCTCCGTAAGCACATCTCCGATTTCACCGTAATGCTCGTCAATACTGAACTCAGTTAAATTCATTTGACCTCCACCCAATAATCATAAATTAGACCGGGACTGCTGTTCAATATCCCCGCTCTTACAGCCCTACATGAGGCCTTCCGGCCTTTTCAATGTCGCGTCTCGCCGCCATATCCATAAGCACGCGTTCAGTGCCGAACCTTCCAGGCTCGTAAGGCTTGAGTTTAAGCGCGACTCTCGCCCTGTCGATATAATCAAGCGTCATGGCAAGCATTTTTTCAGGATCGGGCTCAAAATGGAGCGCTCCCCTGAATCTCTCAAACCAGACCTCGGTCATTATCCTGGTCACCTCGCTGCTTGCGGCTACCGGAGATTCGCCGCCGAAGATTACCGGCACACCGGAGGCCGCGAAATAGCAGCCGATGGCTATGGCCTTCTCCGACATCCACTCCGGGGCTATTCCAACAGCAGGCATGCCGCCGATCTCATCCGAAAGACCGCCTTCGGCAGCCATTGCGCTGGCTATTGTAAGAATCCTCGAGTTGTCAACACATGCGCCGAGATGAAGTATCGGCGGAATACCGATGGCCTCGCAAACTTCCCTAAGGCCGGGCCCGGCATTTTCCAGGGCCATTTCAGGCGTAAGATAACCTGCAGAGCTGCATGCGGCTGAGCCGCAGCCTGTTGAGACTATCAGCACGTCGCTCTTTATAAGCTCTGTGGCTATAAACCTGTGTATGCCGGTGGACTGGACCCTGGGATTGTCGCATCCTGCCAGGCCTACAACGCCGCGCAGCCTCCCGGCCATGATGGCGTCGTTCAGCGGCCTGAAAGAGCCGCGCCATCTGCCGCCCTGCATGTATTCAATGTATTCGTGGGAAAAGCCTCCGATAAGCGGGAACTTCTCGGTTATGTGGCTGCCCTCTTTTTTCCTGTTTGGGAAGTTGTCTATGGCCATACGGACTATCTTTCTGGCGATGTCCTTGGCATGGTGTTCGTCATATTCTACATGTATCGCCCCGGGCATCTTCGCCTTTTCAGAGGTGGTTATTACCTGTGTGTGGAATTTCTTTGAAAGCTGTCCAATGGCGGGCATTATGCACTGGACATCCACAGTGATTACGTCAACCAGACCTGTCATGATGCCCAGTTCCTGGTTGGTGAAGCCGCCGGCCGTCGGAATACCATGCCTCATGAGGACCTCATTTGCAGTACAGCACATGCCGCCCAGATTTATTCCTTTTGCACCCTTGGTCCTGGCGTAATCAATCAGTTCCTTTTCGCCGACCACATCCACAATCATCTCAGCCAAAGTAGGCTCGTGTCCATGGACAACGAGGTTGACCTCGTCTTCCTTGAATATGCCCAGACTGGCCTCAGCCTTGATCGGAGTGGGCGTACCGAAAAGTATATCGGTTATGTCGGTGGATATCATGGACCCTGCCCAGCCGTCGGCAAGGGCGGTCTTAAGTCCGTGCAGGAGCAGATGGTCAGGGTCGTGGTCCACGCCTATATTGGTCCTGTGAAGCGCCTCAACAACCTCCCTGTCAATACCCCTGGGTACGATCTTCCATTTGCGCCACCTGTCCTGGGTCTTTTGGGGCGCCCTGGTAACATAGTTGATCTCACCTCTTTGCCTTGTAAAATCTTTGAGCAGCGTGGTTGCGACATCCTTGGCAACGTCGTTGACAGGCCTGCCTTCAAACTCGATATTAAGATAACCTGCGACCCTGTAAAGCTTCCTTACATCGGTGATCTTGAAGTCCTGGGTCTCGCCTTCGGCAACTGCAAGTAAAGTGAAAACCATGTCCCTGGCATGATCGGAATGGGCCGATGTGCCAGCTGCAATCATCCTCAGCATATTTCTTGCCGCAACAGTTGGAAGGGACGCTCCACACACTCCCTGGGCCTCTGTCTCTGCATTCTTGCCCACAAGCCTGCAAGGGCCCATGTGGCAGATCTTGCAGCATGCCCCGGTCTCACCGATGGGGCAGGGTTTCAGCCTCTGGGCCCTGTCAAAACAGGTCTCGATTTCGTGGGACTCGCCCCACTTTATTACTTGTTCTGCTGCGTTACTGGCGCTTTTATGTGCCTTGGCCATGTTTATGCCTCCGTCATTGGATTTCGGTATTATATTATCGATTCCATCTCAAGGGCCGGATGTCCGACCTTTGTGAGATGCTCCACGAGCTTCTCTGAATCCTCGCAGATGCTCTCATCGGCGATCTTGTCAAGGAGGTCGGCTATGCCTTCTTCCTTTGCCCTCTTGTCAAAGTCTTCCTTTATCCTTTCTTTCAGGGACTTGGGCATCCAGACTATCCTCTTGAGTCCGCCGTCTCCGAAGAGAAACTTCTTGCTGGATATGAAGTTCACCCCAACGCCCATAAAACCAGGCGTCTGGGCGCCGCCGCCGACCGTGCCCGCCAGTGTGGAGAACTTCATGCCTATGGGGGTCATGCCTACGTGTCCCCTCTGGACTATCATGACGCCGTTGGCCTCCGGTATAATGGCTACTATGCATTCAAAACAGCCGCAGGAGGTCATGGGATTTTCCATTATGGTGTAAAGGTTCAATGACTCCACCGCACCTCCGGAGGCCTGCTTGAGGTATCCGTCAACACCTGTATAACGGCCGTACCTGGCATCAACAAGTTCTCCCTTGGGCACTGGCTGGTTGCCGCCGGTTGGGTCAATCTCAAAGGCCACCTTTCCGTCCAGCCAGTTGTATGCGCCGCACAGACCGAGTCTCTCGGGGGTTATGACGCAAACGTGGGCAGGGGCAAAGGACTGGCACAAGAGACAGGAATAAAAGATATCCACAACCTCATCCGTCATGCTCCCCAGTCTGAGGTCGCGCTCCCTGTAAGCCATGCGAGCCTCATCAAGGAGTTTTTTGACGTCTTTTTCATCCGTGTATATGGTAACCTGCACCTTGTCAACGATGGAGCGGAACCGGTGATGAGTCATTGTCGTCATAATGTCGCCAAGGTGATGCAATGTAAGACCTTCCTTCTTTGCCGCCGTGCTTATCCTTATCCAGTTTATGTCACGCTGACCCATATGCCACAGGCCCTGGGCCTCGTTGATGTTATGATGTATCTTCCTCTCTATGATGGACTCAAAGTCCTTCTGCATCTTTCTGCCTGCAACATCAATAATCAGGGCAAGAGGCATCTGACCGCCTTTTTCATAGAGTTCTTCCCAGTTGTCACCGATTATTATGACCTTATTGTCCTCTATCTCTTCGAGTTCCTTTGTCCTGACCCATTCAAAAGCCGCGGTTCTTTGTCCTCCAAACTCGATAAAGGTGTCTTCCTTTCTTATTCTCTCACCTTCAAAGGCCGGGCCGTATGCCACCGGTATGGGCGGCTTCTCAACAATGATCTTGAGGCCCCTTATCTCAATGGCCCTCTGTACAATCTTGGCATGGTCGAATTCCTTTTCAACTTCTTCATAAATACATACCCCGGTGGGATGAATGACCGGCACATCAGTATCACAGACCGCAGGGAAACCCATATTGATTGCTCCAGCGCCTGTGGACCATTTGATATCATCCATAGGACCAAGGGCCAGTGCAAAGGCAAAGACCCTGTCTTTTTGATACTTAAGGTGTTCCTTGAAGTCTCCGGCCTTCTTGCCGCCGAATATAAGTGATGCCCTTATAGCCCAGTCAAGGGCATAAAGGGTATGTTCCGTGTCGGGTCCAAGTGGGACGATACGTGTATCCCAGCCGAGTTCCACACCCTTTCTCAGAAGCTGCCGTGTAACACAGTCGCCGTTGGATGTTCCGGAAAGGAAGGTCAGGATGTTTTTCTCCTGAAGTTCCCTCACAATAGTCACGGCAATATCATCAGTCGGGGCCGCGCCGATTATGGCTGCAAAGCCCGGCATGGTGCCGTCAACAAGCTGGATGCCGAGGTTTCTCTGGATGGTATCGGTTATGAAGCCGTTGTAAACGTATCCGGTCTCGGGGTCTTTGCATGGTTCTATCCCGTTGATGTATCTGAGGGCCAGGATAATCTCTTCAGCAAACAAGGTTGCCATTCCTGAATCAAGGGCCTCCCCCAGATAAGGTTTCCATATTGTCTCATCAGGCACCTCGTGAAGCTGTTCCTTTGCAAAGCCAAGGGCGACCTTCATATCACCGACAGTCTTCACTGGAAAACCGGTCATCGCGTATATCATTGGCAGATAATAAGCGGTGTCCGGGAACTCAAAGGCAAAATCCTTGCCCTTTTCCGCTAACGCCTTTTCGATCATCTCTTCGGCCCGGGCCACAAGTCCTTGAGCCGCCCTTATGGCGGCCGAGGCAATTATCTTAGACATCCCAACCTCCTGACATTTTTATTCCTGAATTGTAACTGTACTTTTCTCCTAATTGCTGCGTGACTTCAGGTACGCCGGCATGGCATTGGCCTCTCTCGGTCCTACCGTGACCTTCCAGCCGGGCAGCTTTTCCTCAATCGAACCGCTCAAAATTGCTACGTAACCGGGAATTATCAACTCTTTGTGAGATATTTCCTTTTCCACACCACTGTCATTTATAAACTGGGCTATCTTGGAAGCCGTAAACTTCCCCGCTGCCCACGCTGTAAGAACCGAAAGGCCCTCACAGTCCATCACCGCGAGCCTGACCGGGACTTTGCTGTTTTCCACCTCGCCGGATACTATAAAATAAGTCAGCGAAAAATTTGTAGTGATTATGAGCGGCGACTCAGGAGTAGGTTCTCCAATCTTGTATATCTTCTGTTCCACCTGCATGGGCACCTGTGGGTCTGTGTAGATGTTCTGCCTCAGGGTGAAAAGTGCAAGGTTTTTCCATCTCTCAATATTGCTCAGCACTACGATTGACGAATATTTTGTAATGCCGAGCGATGCAACAAGCGCCTCAAGCATGGGGTCTTCCCTCTGGGCAAATGTGATTACAGGGAAACCCAGGGCCTTGAAGTTTTTCTTGACAGCAGCCCTTCTTATAAGGGTGTTGTTCTCAATTATCTGTTTGGCAGTCCTTGCGCCTGAATCCATTACTATGTCTTCCACGCCGAGGGTCTTTGCCTTTTCTGTAAGGACGGAAAGGGCCTCCGGATCTTTTGCTGATATGCCGAGCGAGGCCTTGGCATCCTTGGCAACGCCGGCCATGGCCTCCAGATTGGAGTCATCAGCGCCAAACAGGAGCGGCTTTCGGTCAGAGACATGTTTTAAGGCAGCTTCCGCTGCTGCCGGATTCGTAGTGGAAAGTATCACGGCAACACCCGGTGCCTTTGAGGCAACAGTCTTGACGGCACTTTCAAACTTTGCTGCATCGCCTGAGGAGTTGCTTATAAAAATGGCATCTATCCTCAGTTTCTGACCGACCCTGTCCATCTCAGAACTAACGACGGCATCTGCAAATCCCGCCAGTTCAGCGTCCGTCATAGTGTCTTTAACTTCTACAGCAAGGACACACGGGTTAACAAACTTCTTTTCATGCCTGAAGAGCACGGTCTCTTCTCCCATCTTGGCAGCCTTATCGCCGGAGCCGAGGGTTATGGGCCTGACGGGCGGGGCCGAGGCCTCACCGAGGACCTTCTTCGCCTCCTCGGAAACATCCGGACAGGAATCCAGTGTGGCCTGTCTCTGGGCCAGTTTCATGGCAAAAGCCAGACAAGTGGGGTGACCACATTTCTTGCAATTGGTCTTGGGAAGCAACTTGAATATTTCAACGCCTGTCAAAGCCATATCTATCCTCCCTCAGATTAACTCTTCTATGAATTTTTCAACAGCCCTGACTGCCTCCGGGTGCCTCATTATAAGCAGCTCGGCGCCCGCGACAAGCAGTGCTCCGGCAGTAATGGTTTCCCAGGCTATCCCTCTCTGCTCCAGGGCGCCCCACATGGGAAGGTCTGCCTCAGAGGCCTGCGTCTCCTTCAGCTTCCAGACATACATGCCCACGTCGCCAAGCAACGGCGGCTGCATGGTAGCGTCGTTCTGTGTAAGGGCCGCAAGCCTGATTCTCTCCATGACGGAATATGTGTATTCAAGTCCATACCCCAAGGCCGAACACATGGGGTCCGTCACAAGTCTTTCCTTCTCAAAACCCATCTGTGTGATAAGGATATTGAGCTGTTTGGAGAGGTTTATGTCCAGTTCAGACATGGCCGCCATTTTATGGTTATTTGCCATGGCTGCCGCTGCAATGGTCTTGTAGTTGGCCTCCTGGGCCTTTCCTATTATGCAGTTCTTGCCCTTTGCAGCACCGGATGCAGCCACAAGTACAGAGGCGTCCTTTTCCGCGTTGTTGCTACCCAGTATTATCAAGGGGACGGATATTGCATCCAGCACTTCCCTGACGGTCTTTGCAGCGTCTTCGGCTGAACGGTTCTCCCTGTCCGGATGGGTGCCCACAAGTCTCAGGGCAATTGCCCTGGCTTTAAGGGTATCCTGACAGTATTTAGCCCAGGTTACAGGGTCTTTTGATACATCAGCGTATACTTTTTTAACGTTCTCAACCCAGTCATCAGGCGGCACATCCTGTATTTCATAAGCTATTAAAGGCCTGTTAGGGGTTGACCCTTCAAATGAATGAAAGGGAAGGACGTTCTCACCGCCGAATACCGCGGTCTTGTCCGTACCTATGGAAACTTCATAAACCTTGCCTGAATAAGATTCTTTGGGAGCAGCGAATGCCATTTCAGTATCCTCCTCTACATTTCCAGATAGGAATGCGCATACAGGGTTTTATTCATTATTATATCGTTGGTCTTCAGTATCTCCTTCATCTTCTGTTCATCGGCTATCTTTTTGCCGGAAAGCACGTCGTCAATAACCTGTTTTTCCTGCATGGCCTCCGCCATTTCATGGGCATCGGCTATTGCCGAGGTCAGACCCGCGTTCTTCAGCAGTACGAAATAATGTTTATTAAGTATCGGCCTGAGCGCCTTTGGACAGCCATTGGATATATTGCTCAATCCCACTACGGTCTTCATCGGTGGATCATTCATTTCCTGAAACATCCTGACAGCCTTTATCACATGATTCGCATGATCCTGGGATGTGGATACCTGAAGCACAAGAGGGTCAAGAAAAAGGTCTTCAAGAGGCAAGCCGAATTCCATGGCCCTCGCCATTATCTCGGCAGCTATACCAGCCCTTTCCTCGGCATCGGCAGGAAGACCGCCCTTGCCCACGGTCAGACCAATTATCCGGGCATTATATTTGGCTGCAATCTCTATCATGGGATAACGCTCGGGGTCATTGGAGGTGGAGTTCATAAGCGCTCTGCCCCACTCGTTGTTGTGCACCTTCAGTCCGGCCTCAACCGCGCTAAAGTTTGTGGAATCAAGGCATACCGGAAGGGGCACGACCTCCTGAATGGTTGTGACCATCCATTGCATAAGGTCTTCGCCGCCGTCCTCGGCAGGACCTATATTGGCATCTATCATGCCGGAGCCTTCCTTCCATTGCCTGACTGCAATCTCCTGAATAGGTCCCTTGTCCTTTTTCATCATCGCCTCGCGAACCCGCTTGGCTATGATGCTTAACTTTTCACCAATTATCAACATATGCAGCCCCCCTTAAAAATAATAATTGCCTGATCGGAAAACTAATGATAAGATTGACGAAACAACAAGTAATTAATTTAAATTTATGTCCTGTTAAAAGTCAATATCTAAATTTATTTGATAAAGAGCTGATCATTCCTCCTGGAAAGAATCAGCCTGGCCTTTTCCATGTCCCTGAGTATGCAATCCTTTAACTCCTGCACTCCGGGGAATTTCTTCTCATCCCGGACCCTGTCTATGAAGTGAAACCTGAGTCTTTGTCCGAGCAGGTCACCGCTGAAGCCGAAGATATGCGCTTCATAACTCATCGGAACATCGCCGAAGGTCGGGTTTTTGCCTATATTCGCAATACCGTCATAAACGATAGGGGTGAGGGGTGAGGGGTGAGGGGTTACGATTGAGACCCTTACGGCATATACTCCTTCCTTGGGAATGAGTTCATTCGGGGACACAATATTAGCGGTCGGGATACCAAGTATTGAAGCGCCCCTTCCTCCACCCCTCACTACAATGCCCTCTATGTGATAGGCCCTGCCGAGCATGCGTGCGGCCTCACAGACCCTGCCGCGCAGCACAAGGCTTCTAATTCTGCTGCTGCCGACAATGTCGTCGTTCACCTTTGCATACCTTACAACGCTTACTTTGAAGCCGTATTTACGGCCCCTCTGCCTGAGAAGCGCCGTAGTGCCCTTCTTGCCCTTGCCAAATAAATAGTTGTGGCCTACTATCACCCACTTCACACCGAACCTCTCCACAAGCACTTCCCTGATAAATGCATCAGGATCAGTTGCGGCAAAAGCCCTGTCAAACGGTATGCAGACGATCACCTGAATACCTATGCCCTGTATGAGCGCCTGCTTGTCGGAAAGGGTATTTATCATCTTCATGCCCCTCTCCGGCGCCAGGACCCGCACAGGATGGGGATTGAAGGTTATGACTATAGGGGTTCCACCGATCTCACCGGCCTTGTCTACAACCTTTCTGAATATTTTCCTGTGGCCGGTATGTACGCCGTCAAAATTACCTATTGTTATGACCGGGTTTTTATATTTCAGATATTCGGGCAGGCCTTCAATTATTTCCATGTTCGCTCCCTGAGGCAACAAGTTCGCTGTAAATATGCCGCGCCTGCTCCAGGGTATGCTCCATATCATCATTGTTGTCTATAGTGAAGTCCGAACCGGCCAACTTCTTTTCGATCGGAAACTGACTGTTTAGCCGGATTCTTGCCTCATCCACAGACACTCCCTTATCCGCCAGACGCCTAAGCGCGGTTTCCTCGGATGTAAAGACCGTTATGATCCTGTCGAAACGGCCCTGATAACCCCTTTCAAAGATAACCGGGGCCTCCACTATCAGGATACTGTAAGGATTGAGTCTGGCCAGTTCAGCCGCCTTTGCGTCCACCTCTCTGAATACCCTGGGGTGCAGGATGTTTTCAAGCGAAATCCTGAGATGAGGGTATGAGAAGACCGCTTTGGAAATCAGACGTTTATTAAGCCGGCCATCCACTTCCACATCATCGCCGAAGGCCTTTTTAACCTCTGAAACAACATCCTCGTCGTCAAGAAGTTTATGAACTACCATATCAGTATCAATGGTGATTGCCCCGAGTCGTGAGAACATCTTCGCAACAGTGCTTTTCCCCATACCGTAATTCCCGGTAAGACAGACTATGGTCATAACCCTCCCATTCCAGATCGTGTGTTCAATGGCTTCTTCCCCCTCACCCTAACCCTCTCCCTCCAGGGGAGAGGGGATTTTTTTAATTTCCATCCCTGGCTTAAGGCCCCTACTGTCGCTGAAGGAAGGATGAGTTTACCCTAGCTTTTTACGCCTATCTGGTGATATTCGAACCCGAGCTCATGAAGTCTGTCCCGGTTATACTGGTTTCTGCCGTCAAAGATAATCTTCCTCTTCATCCTCTTTGCCATTTCATCAAAATCCGGACTCCTGAACTCCTTCCACTCCGTGACAAGCAACAGTGCGTCCGCACCCGACAGGGCAGTGTACTTGGAATCCACAAACTCTATATTTTTGAAGTCCTTGAAATAATACTGCTTTGCAACCTCCATTGCCTTTGGGTCGTATGCCTTGAATTGCGCGCCCCGCCTGGCAAGTTCGCCTATTATCGTTATGCTTGACGCCTCGCGTGTGTCATCCGTTTCAGGTTTAAAGGAAAGGCCCCATACGGCAAAGGTATGACCTCTCAGGTCATCTCCAAACCTCCCGGCAACCTTAGCGGCAAGGACCATTTTCTGCGCATCGTTTACTTCCTGCACTGCCCGAAGGAGCCTGGGAGCATAATCATTTTCATTTGCAAGCCTCTCCAGCGCCCGTACATCCTTTGGAAAACAACTGCCTCCGTAACCGCAACCCGGATAGATAAAACTGTAACCGATTCGCGTGTCGCTTCCTATGCCGATTCTCACTTTATTGACATCGGCCCCGACCCTTTCACAGATATTTGAAATCTCATTCATGAAGGATATTTTGGTTGCCAGCATGGCATTGGCAGCGTATTTGGTCATCTCTGCGCTTCTTACGTCCATTGCTATGAACCTCTCGTGGCTCCTCGTAAACGGGGCATAGAGTTCCTTAATCATCTCCATGGCCCTTGGATTATCAGCGCCGACCACCACCCTGTCGGGCCTCATAAAGTCCTCAATCGCAGCGCCTTCTTTCAAAAACTCCGGATTAGAGACAACATCAAATGAAATCTCAGCCTTCCTCCTGTGGAGTTCCTCCTGAATTACCGCCCTTACCCTATCGGCAGTGCCGACCGGAACGGTTGATTTATCAATAACGATCAAGGGACGAGACATGTTTTGTCCGATATCGCGCGCCGCCTGTTCTACATGCTGAAGGTCGGCGCTGCCGTCCTCACCCATCGGCGTGCCGACCGCTATACAGCATATCTCGGAGTTATCCAGGGCCTCTTTGATATCGGTAGTGAATCTCAATGTCCCGAGGGAGTAATTCTCACGGACCAAGGCTTCAAGACCCGGCTCGTATATTGGGATGATATCTTTTTTCAAATCTTCTATTTTTTTCTCATCAATATCAACGCAGAAAACCGTATTGCCCATCTGTGCCATGCAAGCCCCTGTAACGAGGCCTACATAACCAGTGCCGATTATTGAAAGTTTCATGGTTCTTAACTTCCTCCCTTGTTTAGTTCCGGCCCCTTACATATCCATTCCAGGAAAGATAACTATATCCAATATTTCACTGTGACGTCAAACCATAATAATTTATTTCGCTTCACCATCCAGGGCGAACGCACTATGTGCCATAAGCATCCATTTTCCGTCATGCCCGAAGGTTTTTATCGGGCATCCAGGAGCAAAAGAGCTGGATTCCCGCTTACAAACTGCGGGAATGACGTTTCCCATGC
>Ga0315281_10000192_pt1 | contig 78596 bp, 70 predicted proteins | sample YL17G07_0_MG_FD_204540 | JGI IMG/M metagenome (GOLD analysis project Ga0315281, IMG submission 204540) | Sediment microbial communities from Yellowstone Lake, YNP, Wyoming, USA - YL17G07_0 | ecosystem: Environmental > Aquatic > Freshwater > Lake > Sediment | place: USA: Wyoming | collected... | reverse complement strand
ACAACGACGATATCCGGCGCCTGGCCCATCTGGCACGCATTGCAGTCACCGATGACGACATTGCCGAGCTCGGTGTCAAGCTCAACGGTATTTTCGGCATGATCGAGGAAATGCGCGCCGTCGATACCACGGGCGTCACCCCGATGTCGCACGGCATCGATGTCGTGCAGCGCCTTCGCGCGGATGCAGTAACGGAAAGCGATCGGCGCGACGCATTCCAGGCCATCGCGCCACAGGTGGAAAATGGGTTGTATCTGGTGCCCAGGGTCATAGAGTGATGGGTGATCGGTAATGAGGGAAGGGTAAGGGCGGAGCGGTGAGGGCAGGAGGTTGAGCACCCATCACCGATCCCTCATCACTAAACAAATGCACAACGCCACCATAAAAGAGCTTTCCCTGCAGCTCGCCGCGAAAAAGTTTTCCAGCATCGAGCTCACGCGCGCGCTGCTCGAGCGCGCGGCAACGCTGGGAAAGTCGTTCAACACCTTCATCACCCTCGACGAGGAAAAAAGTCTTGCCCAGGCAAAACTTGCCGATGCGCGCATCGCAAGCGGTGACCCTGCGCCGCTGACCGGGATACCGGTGGCGCACAAGGACCTGTTCTGCGCCAAGGGCTGGCGCACCACCTGCGCGTCGAGGATTCTGCATAACTTTATCGCACCTTACGATGCGCACGTCATCGAGCAGTTCAACCGCGCCGGTGCGGTCATCCTCGGCAAGACCAACATGGACGAGTTCGCGATGGGATCGTCCAACGAAAACTCTTACTTTGGCGCGGTCAGGAACCCGTGGAATAGCACCTGCGTTCCGGGCGGTTCGTCGGGAGGATCGGCTGCGGCAGTCGCGGCGCGCATCGTTCCGGCCGCGACTGCCACCGATACCGGCGGGTCGATACGTCAACCGGCGTCATTCACCTCGACCTGCGGCATCAAACCCACCTATGGCATGGTATCGCGCTATGGCATGATCGCTTTTGCCTCGAGCCTCGATCAGGGCGGCGTCATCGCGCGCACCGCCGAGGACCTGGCGTTGCTGCTGAATGTCATGGCGGGATTTGACCCGCGCGACTCGACTTCATTGGAACGACCCAAGGAGGATTACGCGCGCGATCTGTCCAGGCCGCTGGCGGGTCTGCGCATCGGGCTGCCGCGCCAGTATTTCACCTCCGATCTGGCGGGTGATGTAGCCAAGCCCATCCTGGCTGCCATCGAGGAGTACAGAAAACTCGGCGCGACCACGGTCGGAGTCGATCTGCCCAACCAGAAACTCGGCGTGCCGGTGTACTACGTCATCGCGCCCGCCGAGGCGTCGTCCAACCTGTCGCGTTTCGATGGCGTGCGCTATGGCTACCGCACGCCGCATTACACCGATCTGCTCGATATGTACAAGAAAACCCGCGCCGAGGGCTTCGGTGCAGAGGTCAAGCGGCGCATACTTATCGGCACCTATGTGCTGTCGCATGGTTACTACGATGCCTATTACCTGCAGGCGCAGAAGCTGCGCCGCCTTATTGCCTCCGACTTCACCAGGGCATTCGCGCATTGCGATGTCATCATGGGGCCTGCCGCGCCCAGCGTGGCGTTCCCGATCGGCTCCAAGTCGTCCGATCCGGTGCAGATGTACTTGAGCGACCTTTACACCATCACGGTGAATCTCGCGGGACTTCCGGGGATGACCATTCCGTGCGGATTCGGCGCAGGCGATCTCCCGGTTGGATTGCAGATCATCGGCAACTATTTCGACGAGGCGCGCATGTTGCAAGTGGCGCATCGCTTCCAGCTCGCGACCGACTGGCACTGCCGCGCGCCACAGGGGATCGCGTAATGGAATGGGAAGTCGTCATCGGGTTGGAAACGCACGCGCAGCTTTCGACCGTGTCGAAAATCTTTTCCGGCGCCGCGACCGCGTTCGGCGCTGCGCCCAATACGCAGGCATCGGCAATCGACCTGGCGCTTCCCGGCGTCTTGCCGGTGCTCAACAAGGGCGCAGTCGAACGCGCCATCAAGTTCGGGCTGGCAGTCGGCGGCACCATCGCGCCGCGCTCGGTGTTCGCGCGCAAGAATTATTTCTATCCCGATCTACCCAAGGGTTACCAGATCAGCCAGTTCGAAGTGCCGGTCGTGGTGGGCGGCGTTGTGCGGATTCAGATTGGCGGTAGCGAAAAAGTCGTGCAACTTACGCGCGCGCACCTTGAAGAGGACGCCGGGAAATCGCTGCACGAAGATTTCCACGGCATGACCGGAATCGACCTCAACCGCGCGGGAACGCCGCTGCTGGAAATCGTTACCGAACCCGACATGCGCAGTGCGCAGGAAGCGGTGGCGTATGCCAAAACCCTGCATGGTCTGGTCACTTGGCTGGGCATCTGTGACGGCAACATGCAGGAAGGCTCGTTCCGCTGCGATGCCAATGTGTCGGTGCGTCCCAAGGGCAGCGTCACGCTCGGGACGCGCTGCGAAATCAAGAATCTCAATTCGTTCCGTTTTCTCGAAGAGGCGATTCAATACGAGGTGCGCCGCCAGGTCGCTCTCATCGAAGACGGCGGCAAGGTCGTCCAGGAGACGCGCCTGTACGACCCCGACAGGGGGGAAACGCGCGCCATGCGTTCCAAGGAAGATGCGATGGACTATCGCTATTTTCCGGATCCGGATTTGCTGCCGCTGGAGATTTCCACAGCTTGGATAAACGAAATAAAAGCTATCTTGCCAGAATTGCCCGATGAGATGCGAGCTCGTCTTATACGAGAATATGGTTTGTCGGCTTACGATGCAGCCGTTCTGACGTCTGGACGGAATATAGCCGATTACTTTGAAGGAGCAGCAAACAGATCACTCAAAAAGAATGAAATACTTGCCAATGCCGATTTCAAGCTTTGCGCAAATTGGGTAATTAACGAAGTTGCAGCAAAAATGAATCAAGAAGAGAACTTACCACCGTGGCGTTTCGGTGTTAGTGCCGACACATTGGGGCATATCATTCGGCGCGTGCGTGAAGGTGTAATTAGTGCGAAAACCGCAAAAGATTTGTTTGCTGAATTTTGGGAAATAGCACGTATATCAAAATATGAACATCATGGCGGTTACCCGCAACGTGTAGATGAACTAATTGAAGAGCGTGGCTTGAAGCAGATTTCAGACGGAGGGGAAATCGAAAACCTTGTCGATAAAATTCTTGCCGCAAATCCGAAATCGGTCGCGGAATTCCATTCCGGAAAAGAAAAAGCCTTCAATGCGCTGGTCGGACAGGTGATGAAGGCGAGTCAGGGAAAGGCCAATCCCGCGCAGGTCAACGAGATACTTGGAAAGAAGCTCTCGGGCTGATCCGGCCCGCGCCAGTTACTGTTTCCTGACTTGGTTCTGGAACACCTTGAGTTCTTTCCAGCGCGCCCTGTCCTTTTCGACGCGTTCGCGTACGCCATTTTTTTCCTCATCCAGGTTTTTCAGGCTGAGTTCGAGGGCGGCGCGTTCCGCGGTGGTGCGCTCGATGTTCTGGACGAGTGGCGCCGGCGGTTCCCTGGCGGCGCTTTTCCTGCTCTTGCCGGCCTTGTAAAAGTCGAGTTCGTCAAGGAGCTTGTCGAGCCGTTCGTTAGTATCCTTGAGGCGCTTGCCGGCCGAATCCATACGAACTTTGATCTGTTCATACGTGCGCTCGCGCGCGACATCGAAGTCCTTTTCGCTTCCATAGGTCGAGAGCAAGGCCGCGTCCTTGCGTCTTTGCTCGGCGATCAGTCTCTCTGCCTCTTGCCGCTTGGCGGTTTCCTCATCGCGCGCCTTGAGCTGTTCGGGCGTCAGAGGCCCCTCATATTTCTTCTTGATGCTTCCCTGCCCGCTGAATTCCGTGATGGGCTTGTTGGCGCATTGCGGCGGCATGGTATCGCCATACAGCGTGTTGCCCTTTTCGTCGACGCACTTGAAAGTCGATGCAAAGGCTGTGGCGCCGGCAAAGACCAACACCACAGCGATCAGTGCAACGATTGCCTGTCCCCAAGTTCGAGAGTGATTCATCTGTGCCCCCATACTGGCGCTAAACTGCCACGCCGTACTCTTTTTTGTAAACTTCAATACGCTTCAGTTGTTCCAAACGGTCCGCCCTCTGCGCAAGATTGGCCACCACGTCCCGCAGTGTCGCCACTGCGATGACGGGTATTCCATAGTCCCTGGTGACTTCCTGAGTGGCGGAGAGTTCTCCCAAGCCGCGTTCCTCACGATCCAACGCTATAACCACACCAGCAGGAATCGCGCCAGCGGCACGAATGATTTTGACCGATTCCCTGACCGATGTGCCTGCCGAGACCACGTCGTCCACGATAAGGACGCGTCCCAGGAGCGGGGCGCCTACTGTCATGCCGCCTTCACCGTGGTCCTTGGTTTCCTTGCGGTTATAGCAAAAAGGCAGATTCTGCCCAAATTCGGCAAGTGCGATGGCGACACCGGCTGCCAGCACAATGCCTTTATACGCCGGCCCGAACAGTATATCGATCCGTAGACCCGAGGCCTGAATCGCGCGCGCATAGAAGCGGCAGAGCTCATGCAGGCTGGCGCCATCGTGAAATAAGCCCGCGTTAAAAAAATACGGGGAAAGACGGCCTGCCTTGGTCTTGAATTCCCCGAAACACAGGACATTGCGCGCGATGGCGAATTCGACGAACGCGCGCTGGAAATCGGTGGAATTGGATAGCGGTTTGTTCATCTCGCGCGGGTAATTTTGCGAAGTCTCGCCAAGACCCTCATAATCGCGCTTTCCGGCAAGAAAGACAACGCCTTTGCGTATCGTCACGCTCAATCTCAACGGCATCCGCTCCGCCGCCACCAAGGGTTTTTTCCCCTGGCTGGGGCGCCAGAAGGCCGATATCGTGTGCGTTCAGGAACTCAAGGCGCAGCAGCCCGACCTGCCCGCCGAGGCACTGCACACCAGGGCCATGACCGGTTATTTCCATTACGCCGAGAAAAAAGGCTACAGCGGCGTGGGTGTGTATGCGCGCAACGAACCTTCGACCATCGTGCAGGGCCTTGGCATTCCCGACATCGATGCCGAGGGGCGCTACCTGCAACTCGATTTCGGCAACCTGAGCGTAGTGTCGGTGTACGTTCCTTCGGGAACGACTTCCGCAGAACGGCTCGCTATCAAGTTTTCCTTCATGGAGCGCTTCTTTCCGGTTCTCAAGCGGCTGGCCACGTCGGGCCGCGATATCATTCTGTGCGGCGATTGGAACGTCGCGCACAAGGAAATCGACTTGAAGAACTGGCGCGGCAACCGGAAAAATTCCGGCTTCCTCCCCGAGGAGCGTGCCTGGCTGTCGCGCATTTTCGACGAGCTGGGATTTATCGACGTGTTCCGCACGCTCGATCAGCGCCCCGAGCAGTACACCTGGTGGTCCAATCGCGGTCAGGCATGGGCAAAGAATGTCGGCTGGCGTATCGATTATCAAATCGCCACGCCGGGCATTGCTGCCACGGCGAAGAAGGCGGCGATCTATAAGACCGAGCGCTTTTCGGACCACGCGCCGCTCACCATCGACTACGACTACACTCTTTAATGAAGCTACCTTTGGGTGCGGAAGAGGCAGGCTTCATCCTGCCATGCCATAGCAGTGCGATCCTATGTTGAGAATCAGCAATCTTACCCTCGCGCGCGGCGTCAAGCGCCTGCTCGAGGGCGCCAGCGTGACGATTTTCCCCGGACAGAAAGTCGGGCTGGTCGGACCGAACGGCTGCGGCAAGTCGAGCCTGTTCGCGTTGATACGCGGCGAAGCGTTTCCCGATGCGGGCAATATCGAGCTGCCGCCTGGGTGGGTGATCGCGCATGTCGCCCAGGAAACTACGCCATCGGAACTCAGCGCCGTTGATTTCGTTCTCGATGGCGACGCCGAATTGCGCGAGGTCGAGGCTGCACTGGCGCAGGGGGCGCATTTAAGCGGCGAGGCGATAGCCGACCTGCATGCGCGCTTCGAGGCGATCGGCGGCTACCAGGCGCGCTCGCGCGCGGCGGCGCTGCTGAACGGATTGGGCTTTGCCGAGCCGGAGCAGGCGCGCGCGGTCGCCGAGTTTTCCGGCGGCTGGCGCATGCGCCTCAATCTCGCGCGCGCGCTGATGTGCCGTTCCGACCTGCTGCTGCTCGACGAGCCGACCAATCACCTCGATCTCGACGCCGTGATGTGGATCGAGGACTGGCTCAAATCGTACCAGGGCACGCTGCTGCTGATCACCCACGATCGCGATTTTCTCGATGCCGTGGTGACGCGCATCGCGCACATCGAAAACCGCAAGCTCAACGAGTATGCGGGCAACTATTCGGCGTTCGAGCGCGCGCGTGCCGCGCAGCTTGCATTGCAACAGGCGCAATATTCGAAGCAGCAGAAACAGATCGCGCATTTGCACGCTTTCGTCGATCGTTTCCGCGCCAAGGCGACCAAGGCGAAGCAGGCGCAAAGCCGCCTCAAGACGCTTGAGCGCATGGAGATCATTTCGGCAGCGCATGTCGAATCGCCTTTCTCGTTCGAATTTCGCGAGCCCGAAGCCAAACCGCACCAGCTCGCGCATCTCCTGGAGTGCGACATCGGCTATACGGGAAAGCCGATTTTGCCGGCTATCGACTGGACGCTGTTCTATGGCGATCGCATCGGACTGCTCGGACCCAACGGCGCGGGAAAATCCACCCTGCTCAAGACTCTCGCAGGCGAACTGGCGCCGCTTACGGGCGAACGTCTTGTGGGGCAGGGGCTCAGAATCGGCTATTTCGCCCAGCACCAGGTCGAGCAATTGCGTCTTGATGAATCGCCCTTGCTGCATCTGCAGCGTCTCGATACGGCGGCGGGCAAATACACGCGCGAGCAGGAGCTGCGCAATTTTCTCGGCGGTTTCGATTTTCGCGGCGACCAGGTGCTGACGCGGGTGCAAAATTTTTCAGGCGGCGAAAAGGCGCGCCTCGCGCTTGCGCTGCTGGTGTGGCAGCGCCCCAATCTGCTGCTCCTCGACGAACCCACCAACCATCTCGATATCGACATGCGCGAAGCCCTGGCGGAAGCGCTGCAGGAATTCGAGGGCGCGCTGGTCGTGGTTGCGCACGACCGCCATCTGCTCAAGGCGACCGCCGACCAGTTGTGGCTGGTAGCCGATGGCAGGCTGGCAGAATTCGACGGCGACCTTGACGACTACAAGGAATGGGCGCGTAGCTGGCACGCCAAACAGCGCAGATCCGATGAGCCTGCCAGCAGCACTTCGGGCGTCGATCGCAAAACGCAAAAACGCCAGCAAGCCGAGCAGCGGCAGCGCCAGTTTGCAGCGCGCAAGCCGCTGGAGCAGAAACTGGCCGCGCTGGAAAAGGAGATTGACACTCTGAATAAGGAAAAAGCGCAGCTCGAAGCCTGGCTGGCGGGAGCGGATGCCTACACCGAGGCCAACAAGGAACGGTTGCAGGAAGTGCTCAGGCACCAGGGCGAAGTGAAACAGGCCATAGAAAACTTCGAGTGGGAGTGGTTGGCGGTACAAGAGAAGCTTGAACAGGCGAGCGCTGCTGTATGAGCTGGCCCGAGTATCTGGAAGCCTTCAGAAACCGGCGTGTCGGCGTGGTGTTGCTGCTCGGCTTCGCTTCCGGTTTACCGCTTGCGCTCACGAGCGGAACGTTGCAGGCGTGGATGACAGTCGAAGGCATCGATCTCAAGACCATCGGCATTTTCACGCTGGTTGGTCTTCCGTACACATGGAAATTTCTCTGGGCGCCGCTAATGGATCGCTTCGTGCCGCCGTATCTCGGCAGGCGGCGCGGCTGGATCGCGGCGACACAGCTCACGCTGATGTTCGGCATCGCGGCGATGGGGGTGATGGACCCGAAGTCGGTGCCATGGACATTGGCGGCACTCGCTGTATTCGTCGCGTTCGCATCGGCATCGCAGGACATCGTCTTCGACGCCTATCGCACCGACGTGCTGCGCGCACCCGAGCGCGGAATCGGTGCCGCCGTCTCGGTGCTGGGCTATCGCATTGCCATGCTTGTTTCAGGCGCGCTGGCGCTCATTATTGCGGGAGGCGGCGAATTTTATGGCCTTGGAACCATCACCGCTATCGGCTGGAGCAGCACCTATCTCATCATGGCAGGGCTGATGTTGATCGGCATGCTCACCGTGCTTTGGGCGCCCGAACCTGAAGTGACGGTGGTGCCGCCGCGCACGCTTGAAGAGGCGGTGTACGGGCCGCTGCGTGAATTCTTCTCGCGACCGAGTGCATGGGCGTTGCTGGCTCTGATCATTCTCTACAAACTGGGCGATGCGTTCGCTGGCAGCCTCTCCACGGCTTTCCTGATCCGTGGTGCGGGATTCAGTCCAGCGGAAGTAGGCGCCATCAACAAAGGTATGGGACTCATCGCCACCATTGTCGGCGTGCTGTTCGGCGGCACGCTGATGGTCAGGCTCGGGCTGTATCGCTCGCTGCTGATCTTTGGCATCTTGCAGGCGGTGTCGAACCTGATGTTCATGTGGGTGGCTATCGCAGGCAAGGACTATGCAGTCATGGCGAGCGCGGTTGCAGTGGAAAACGTCTGCGGCGGCATGGGGACCACGGCATTCGTCGCGCTGCTGATGTCGCTTTGCAACGCGCGCTTCACGGCCACGCAGTTCGCCTTGCTGTCGGCGTTGGCTTCAGTCGGGCGTGTCTATGTGGGGCCGGTCGCAGGCTATGTCACCGATCCAACCGGGCTGGATGCGGGCTGGGCGCCGTTCTTCTTCGCCACTTTCCTTACCGCGCTTCCCGGTGTTGCGCTGGTATGGTGGATGCGTCGCACGATCGATGCCTTGTCGGCCAGGAAGACGCCGGAGTCTGCTTGAATTGCTGGAGTTGCCTTCCGCCAAGCCGCAGGGAGACTGGGCAGGCGGGGAATTAAGGTATCAACAGTAGAACACTACTGTAAATCGGCACTGGATTTTGACAGCCGGTAGATAGCCAGTGATCCCAGAAGGTTGGGCAGAACGGTGTGCCTCCCCCCGCCGCCGAGCATCTGCCGGTTGAGGACATGATAGTTGCGTTCCGCGCAGAAAATGTCGAAGTCGCGCACCGTGAACAGGTGCACGTTGGGGGTGTTGTACCACTCGTAGGGGAGATTTTCGGATACCGGCATGCGCCCGCACAAAATCTGCCAGCGGTGCTTCCAGTAACCGAAATTGGGAAAGGTCACGATCGCCTCGCGCCCCACGCGCAGCATTTCCGCGAGCACGAGCTCGGTGTGGCGCATCGCCTGCAGGGTTTGCGAGAGGATCACGCAATCGAACGACTGGTCGTCGAATCCCGCGAGCCCGCCTTCGAGGTTGCCCTGAATCACATTCACGCCGTTCTTCACGCAGCCGAGCACGCCCGCGTCGTCGATCTCGATGCCGTAGCCGCGCACGCCGCGCTCGCGCGCCAGCAGCGCGAGCAATTCGCCATCGCCGCAACCGAGGTCGAGCACGCGCGACCTGGGCTTCATCCAGCCCGCGATGGTGGCATAGTCGCTGCGCATCATGGCGTGGCCCTTTGCAGATAGGCGCGTATCAGTTCGTGGTAGCGCGCATCGTCGAGCAGAAAGGCGTCGTGACCATGCGGCGCGACGATTTCCGCATAGTTCACGTCGTGGTCGTTGTCGAGCAGGGCCTTCACGATCTCGCGCGAGCGCGCGGGAGAAAAGCGCCAGTCGGTGGTGAAAGCGATCACCAGAAACTTCGCCAGCGCGGGTGAGAGCGCGCGCCTGAGGTCGCCGCCGGTCGCCGAAGCGGGATCGAAATAATCGAGCGCCTTGGTGATGCGCAAATAGGTATTGGCGTCATAGTAATCGGAGAATTTGTCGGCCTGATAGCGCAGGTAGGACTCGATCTGGAATTCCGCGCCGAACGAATAGTTGAGGCCGTCGCGCAACTGGCGGCCAAATTTTTCTTCCATCTGCTCATCGGAAATGTAAGTGATATGGCCGAGCATGCGCGCCACGCGCAGCCCGTGGCGCGGCTTCACGCCATGCTCGGCGAAATGGCCGCCGTGGAATTGCGGGTCGGTGAGAATCGCCTGGCGCGCAACCTCATTGAAAGCGATGTTCTGCGCCGAAAGATTGGGCGCGGCCGCGATCACCAGCGCATGACGCACGCGCTGCGGATAACGAATGCTCCACGCCAGCGCCTGCATGCCGCCAAGGCTCCCGCCCATGACGGCAGCGAGCTGCTCGATGCCGAGCCTGTCCATGAGCCGCGCCTGCGCATCGACCCAGTCCTCGACCGTGACGAGCGGGAAATCGGCGCCGTAGATTTTGCCGGTGGCGGGGTTGTGCGAAAGCGGCCCGGTCGATCCGAAGCACGATCCGGGATTATTGACGCCGATGACAAAAAAACAGTCGGTATCGACCGGCTTTCCCGGTCCGATCATGTTGTCCCACCAGCCGATGTTTTTCGGATCGCCCTCATAAAAACCGGCGACATGATGCGAGGCATTGAGCGCGTGACAGACGAGAATGGCATTGGAACGCGCGGCGTTGAGCGTGCCATAGGTTTCATACACCAACTCGTAACGGTCGAGCACCGCGCCCGAGCGCAACGGCAGCGGCGCATCGAAGGACGCGAGCTGCGGTGCGACGATACCGGCTGAGTGGATGTCTGGGTTCATTTCAATAAAAAAGCCCGACCAGCTTGGCTATCGGGCTTCGAGGGGATCGGTGCTGAATCTTCCCGGGCTCTTTAGCGGAATTTAGGATCGGCTGCATCCAGCGCCCGCAAGCTGATCATCAAATCGGCGCATATGGAAAGTTACGCGAGCGGAGGGGGACTGTCAAATCGCTATCGCGCCGCTCGCAAATTGGGAAAGTCACTCTCACAACCCTAGCCCCCCTGCCCTTCCGCAGCAGCGCCCGCATCGTCCACCTGCCGCGGTCTCCCACGCGGTCTCGCTTCGCGCCGCATTCCGGTCATCTTTTCTATCTTCGCGTAAAAGCGCGTGTTGCCAGGCGGCTGGTTCTGGTTGAGCGCCAGCCGGATATCGTCAATCGCCGCGCCGTCCAGATGCGCGCGGAACAGCGCGCGACAGGCAGCCCGCCGCGATCTGTCTGTCTGCCCAAGTGCCTGATAGAGGGGATGCGGGGTGATGCGGCTATCCGCCGCGCCCAGATCCTTGCGACAAGCACCGTTCGGCCATCGCCTAAATAAAAGTGCCTCATGCCAGAAACCTGCGGATGCGTTCGAGTTCTGCCTCCAGTTCGCGCTTGAAGCTTCGATCTTTTGGCGCGTGTCCTGCGACGTAGCCCAGTTCGCTATTCAGTTTTCCATCCTTCACTGACAGATTGCCCCAGCCGATCACCGCGTCGCTCCACAACAGCGGCAAAGCGTAGTATCCGAGCTTGCGCTTCGGCGCTGGCGTATAGGCTTCGAAGCGGTATGCCCACCCCCAGAGCAGTTCGAAGCGCCGGCGATCCCACACTACGGGATCAAAAGGCGCGAGGAGGCGCACTTGGTCGCCGATCCCAACACGGCCAGAATGTACCCGTTCAGCTTCTGGCCAATACCAATCCAAGCCATCAACGCGCGCATGACCAAGCCGCTGTTTTGCGCGCGATAACGCGGCTTTAAGATGCCCGCCCCATTGCGGCACGCCATAGCGAAGGCGGCTCACGAGAGCGCTCAAACTGGAAGCGGGAAGCGGCGCATACTTGCCGGCTATTACATCAACCAGTGCATCAAGCTGCCCGTGTAGCGCTGCGGCATCGGTAACGCCGGGCGCAGAATCGCGCGCCTCATAGACACGAATTCCATTGTCGCGTCGCACCACACGCAACAAGCCGCGGTAGTGCAAGTCTTCCAGTAGCCGCGTGGAGGCGCTGGACGAGCCGCCCCAGTAGTTGGTCACCTTACCGTGTGCAAAGTGTTCGTCTACCTTGCGCGGGTGCACTGCGCCATGCTCACGTACGAAGTCGAGCAAGGCTTGTGCCTGCTTCCGCGTTTCCGCGCTCCACACCTTAAGTGGCTCCCGAGGATGCATCAATATTTGATGTGCGCTCGGAAGGAAGCCGTAGTTTATGAAGAAATCCTCCTCAATGCCCAGCTTTGGATAGCGTCGCTCAAGGTCGCCTGCACGGTAGTTTTTTACGCGATGTCGCAGCGTCAGGTCTTGCGCACGCGCCGGGGCGCGAATCGGGTCAGCTTGCACGAAACCCAATTTTTCGATGGCGCGAGCGAGCGAGGTCGGTGTAAAAAGGGATCGGGCGACAGCGTAGCGCCGCAAGTCGTCTAGGGTGGTCAAATCGGCGCCATGAAGAGAATGTGTTCAATCGAATTCAAGAACAAATGTCAAACAGCGCATAGCAGGACTTTCGAGGGCTAGCCAGGGCAACGTTATGGCTGAGCGAGGGGAAACGAACCTCCGAAGTGCTATTAACCCTTACACGCTTTCCAGCCGGCGACATGAGGGGCAGACTCCATTTGCTTCTACCCGCTCACACACGCCAGAGAACATGGACACCCGAAAAAGCTGAAGTAAGTGCCATTCGGGATAGACACCCTATCCCAATTCATCATATTAAAACTCATTTAGAGAGCGGCTGTTGTCACATTAAAAGCACTGTCACCTGTTCCCGAATCTTCCCTACCATTGCCGACTGCGGTCCGTTATCCAACTTTTCCGCGATGGCGTTGAGGCAGCCGAGCAACTCATTTTTGTCATGCGCCTGGTCCAGCATTTTGTTTAGTGTCCGGCTGTCGCTAAAACCGGCGCAGTTTCTCACGCAATAACGCATGATCGACTTGGCTTCGGACAATCTTTTTGTCAGATCGGGGGGCGTCTCTGCCGGGCTGGGCGGCAGAGCGGAGGGTTTTTTCGCGGGCGGCGGCGCTTGCCTGGTTATAGCGGGCAGCATGCCGTTGTCCCGGCTATCTTTTATGAATCCCTGCACCAACAACTTATTCAGCAAGTCTTCCCCGTTGCCCAGCAAGGACGCTTTTTCAACCCATTCTCTTGCAGGGCTCACGCCGTCGATCATGAACAGCAGCACACGCATGCGCGCCGGCAGGCGATGCGCGCGACTCTGGATTTCCTCATCGCCTTTGGCTGTTTTGACATAAATTATATCGAGCGCGGCCATGTCACTTTTCTCCCGGCATTTGTGTCTTGCAAAGCCTATTCAATGCTTTCTCCATGCAAAGCGACATCCAGCCCTTCGCGCTCCTCTTCTTCTGTCACGCGCAGGCCGAGGGTCAAATCGATGACCTTGAGGATGATGTAGCTCACCACGAAACTGTAAATCAGCGTCGCGGCTATGCCAAAGAGCTGCGTCATGACACTGCCGGTCACGCCGCTGATTTCTTTGCTGACCAAGAGGCCGAGCAGGGCGGCGCCGACAACCCCGCCAACGCAATGCACGCCGAAGGCATCGAGCGAGTCGTCATGGCCCAAAATGCGCTTGACAGAGGTGGAGGCGATGAAACAGAAAATACCTGCCGCCACGCCGATCAGGACAGCGCTGTTTGGGCCGACAAAACCGGCGGCGGGCGTGATGGCGACCAGGCCAGCCACGGCGCCGGTGGCAACGCCGAGTACGCTAGGCTTGCCTTTGGTCAGCCACTCGGTAAACATCCAGGCGAGCGCGGCGGCGGCGGCGGCGATTTGCGTCACCGCCATTGCCATGCCGGCGCGTCCATCGGCCGCGCCCGCCGAACCGGCGTTGAAACCAAACCAGCCGACCCATAACAGCGAGCCGCCCAGTATCGTCAATGTCAGGTTATGCGGCGGCATGGGCTCGATGCCATAGCCGATACGGTTTCCCAATACCAAGGTGCAGGTGAGGGCTGCAATACCAGCGTTGATATGCACAACCGTGCCGCCCGCGAAATCCAGCACGCCTCGCGCGCCCAGCCAGCCGCCGCTTTCCCACACCCAATGGGCGATGGGCGAATACACGAGCAAGGACCACAGGCCGAGAAACCAAAGCATGGCGGAAAACTTCATGCGCTCGGCGAATGCGCCTGCAATCAGCGCGGGGGTGATGATGGCGAACGTGAGCTGAAACATGGCATAGACCGATTCGGGGATGGTCGGCGCAAGGTGCGAAACACTCACCAAGCCGGACTCTTTCATGAACGTCATGCCATTCATGAACATCCGGCTCAGGCCGCCTAGATAGGCGTTGCCTGGCGTAAAAGCCAGGCTGTAGCCGACAATCCACCATATGATGGTCACTAGCGAGCAGGCGGCGAAACTTTGCATCATCGTTGCGAGCACGTTTTTCTTGCGCACCATGCCGGCGTAAAACAACGCCAAGCCCGGGATGGTCATCATCAGCACCAGCGCGGTGGAAGTCATCATCCACGCCGTGTCGCCGGAGTTGATTTTATCCACTGGAGCAAGATAGGGGGCGACCGGCGCGGGCGGTGCAACGGCGGGTTCGACTTTCGCGGGCTTGGTTTCCGCTTGCGATACGGGTACGGCGTCCTCCGTTTTGGCGGCGTTGGACTCCGCCGTCGCGGATGTTGCGATCTGGGCGAAGCCTGGCAGATGGATGCACAGCGTCAAACCCAGCACAAACACATTCAATAATTTTTTCATGCGCTTCTCCCTATGGTGCGTTTTACGTCAGTATCGTCGCCGCTGATGCGAACAGGAATGGGGGAACAGTATTGGGTCAGGTCTATAAATGATGTACCTTACCGGCCACTTCCAACAAAAATAAGTAATGGGGACGCTCCCATTTTCCGAAGCGCGCTCAAGCATTGAGTTTATCGAGCAGCGCCAGCATTTTTTCCGGGTCTTCAGCCCTGAGAATGCGGTTCGCCAGCGGCTCGACATCGGGGAGGTTCGAGACCAGCACGCGCTGTTTTACGGTGAGCAGGTTGGCCGGGTGCATGGAAAAATGTCTCAGGCCGAAGCCGAGCAGCAGGCGCGTGAAGAGTGCCTCGCCGGCCATTTCGCCGCACACCGCGATCGGCACGCCGGCCGCATTGGCAAGGCGAATGGTATTGGCCAGGAGATGGAGGATGGCCGGGTGCAGGGGATTGTATAGGTGAGCGACCGCGTCGTCGGCGCGGTCTATGGCGAGCGTGTATTGAATCAGGTCGTTGGTGCCGATCGAAAGGAAGTCGAGGCGCTTCAGGAACATCGGCAGTGAAATCGCCGCGGCCGGAACTTCGATCATGCCGCCGATCTGGATGTGTTCATCGTACGGCTTGCCTTCGTCCCTGAGCTGCTCCTTCGCGTGCTCTATCGCGGCGAGCGACTGATTGAGTTCGGGGAGCGACGAGAGCATGGGAATCAGGATATGCACCTTGCCGTACTTCGAGGCGCGCAGCAGCGCACGCAACTGGGTGTTGAAAATATGCGGCTCGGCGAGGCAGTAGCGGATGGCGCGCAACCCCAAAGCGGGGTTGGGCGCGGCTTCGTGCGCGCCCCAGAGGGCCTTGTCCGCGCCGATGTCGAGCGTGCGGATGGTGACCGGGAAACCCTTCATGCCCTCGGCCACCGCGCGGTAGGCTTCGAACTGCTCGTCTTCGGAAGGCAGGTCCTTGCGGTTGAGAAACAGAAATTCGCTGCGAAACAGCCCGATGCCGGCAGCGCCGCTCCTGCGCACCTGTACGAGGTCGCCGGGCAGCTCGATGTTGGCGAGCAACTCGACCTTGGCGCCGTCGAGCGTGGTGGTGGGCGCCGTTTTCAGCCGCTTGAGTTTTTGCCGCTCGATCGCGAGCTGGTTCTGCTTGATGCGGTACTCGGCGAGGATCGTCTCTGAAGGGTCGATGATCGCCACGCCGAGCGTGCCGTCGATGATAATGACTTCGTCCTCGTGGATCAGATCGCGCGAATGGTGCAGCCCCACGACCGAAGGAATGCCGAGGCTGCGCGCCAGAATCGCGGTATGCGAAGTGGCGCCGCCCACATCGGTGATGAACGCGGCGACCTGGTGTTGCTTGAAAAGCAGCACATCCGCGGGCGACAGGTCGTGCGCGACCAGGATCGTATCCTCGGCGCGCGTCTGCAATTTTTCCGGGACGACATAGCCCTGTCCGGAGAGCGCGGCGAGCAGGCGCTCGACCACCTGGCGCACGTCGCTCTTGCGCTCGCGCAGGTACTCGTCCTGCACCTCTTCGAATTCCGCCAGCATGGCGTCGAGCTCGAGCTTGAGCGCCCATTCGGCGTTGCACAGTTGTTCGCGGATGACACGGCGCGGCGCTTCGGAGATCATCGCATCGTCGAGGATCATGCGGTGCATGTTGACGAAAGCCGCGATTTCCGCGGGCGCCTCTTCCTTGACCGAAGCGGACAGTTCGTCGAGATCGGCGCGCACCTGTTTCACCGCCTTGTCGAAGCGTTTGATTTCCTTCGCAACGAATTCCGCGGGGATCTGGAAATGATCGACTTCAAGCGACGCGCTTGACACGAGATGGGCATGGCCGATGGCAATACCGCCCGAGACCGCGATGCCGTGTATCGTGAACGCCACGCTACTCGCCTTCCCCGAACTTGCCGAGTATGAGGGACTCGATTGCCGCAAGGGCGGCGGCTTCATCGGCGCCATTGGTTTCGAGTTCCACCGTGGCCCCCTTGCTCGCCGCGAGCATCATCACCCCCATGATGCTCTTGGCGTTGACGCGCCGCCCGGCGCGCGTGATCCAGACTTCGCAGCTGAAACGCGATGCCTCCTGGGTAAGCTTGGCCGAGGCACGCGCGTGCAGCCCGAGCTTGTTGACGATTTCGATTTCTTTCTTGAGCATGTCAGCAGTCCTGATGCGGCATTTTTGTCACGCCCTCGGTGCCGCCGGCAATCACCTTGTCGATGAGTTCGGGAAGCGGGAGCTGGTCGCGGTAATTGAGCGCGCGGATAAGCATCGGCAGATTGACGCCGGCCACCCCTTCAATATGGCCGGGATACAGCAATTTGCAGGCGATATTGCTGGGTGTCGCGCCATAAATATCGGTCAGTACCAGCACACCCTTGCCTTTATCGAGAAAGCGGATCAGGTCGCGCGCCTGGGGCAGGAGCGCCTCGGGATCGTCGTGCACGGTCACGCCGAGCTGGCGCAACCACTGTGGGCGTTTGCCAAGGACATGGCTCGCACAGTGAATCAGGCTCTCGCCCAGCGTGCCATGGGAAACTATGAGAATTCCGATCATGGGGAAGAATGGAAAAGTATTCCCGTCATTCTAACCGAGGACTGGCCCTGAACTCATGGGACGTACGCTGTGCTGTTGCAACGCCCCTGCAAAAGCGTTAAGCAGCGGCTATCTGAACTGGCTTGGGCGAGGCTTCGCTCAGCCTGGTCGAGGGGAATATCGCCGAGAAGGTGCTGCCGCGGCCGGGAAGGCTGTCGATTTCCAGCCGCGCCTGATGACGGTTGAGCACATGCTTGACGATGGCCAGTCCCAGTCCCGTTCCGCCGGTAGCGCGCGAGCGGCTGCGGTCGACGCGATAGAAGCGTTCCGTGAGGCGCGGGATATGTTCCGCGGCGATGCCCTCGCCGCTGTCGCGCACCCGGAATACCGGCTCGCCCGCGATTTTCTCCCAGATCAGCTCGATGCTTCCGCCGGGCGGCGAGTAATTGACGGCATTGCTCACCAGGTTGGAAAAGGCGCTGCGCAATTCATCGCGGTTGCCGATCATCCAGAAATCCGCGACCTGCGATTTGAACTGGTGGCGGCCCGCGGAAAGATGCGCGGCATCGACCAGCAGCGAGGCGACGAGTTCGGGAACATTCACCGGATGCTCGACCAGCGCATTGCGCGCATCCTCGAGCCGCGACAGTGTCAACAGATCATCGACCAGGCGCTGCATGCGTTGCGCCTGCGCCTCCATGTGCGCGAGGGATTTGCTGAAGAGCTCGGGCTGGTTCGCACCGGTGCGCTGCAAGGTTTCGACGAAGCCGGATATGACGGTAAGCGGCGTGCGCAGTTCGTGGGAAACGTTGGCGATGAAATCGCGGCGCATGGTTTCCAGTTTTTCGAGGTGCGTGATGTCGCGCGACAGGATGAGCTTCTGGTCCTCGCCGAAGGGGACGAGAATGATGGAAAACACCTGCTCGGTGCTCCCCTGCCCTCTGAGGGTGAGTGGTTCGTGAAAATTTTCCTTGCTCAGATAGGAAACGAAATCGGGCTGGCGCAGCAGGTTGGTGATAAGTTGCCCGCGATCCGTGTCGAGCGCAATGGCGAAATGGTGCTCCGCGGTTGGGTTACACCACACGATGCGGTTTTCTGCATCGAGCATCATCGCGCCGTCGGGAATGGCCTCGACGGCCTGGCGAAAACGCGCCAGCGTATCGGTTAGCGCCTGCTGACTGCGTTGTTGGTGGCGCAGCAATTTGTAGAGGCGGGAGAAAACCTCGCCCCAAACGCCCGCCGCATCGGGCGCCGCTGCCGGGTCGGGGTTATTGAGCCAGCGCGACAGTTGCGCGAGCTTGAAGGCGTACTGGACAAAAGTAATCAGCAGCACCGCGGTGAATGCAGCAAGTGCGCCAACGACCCCCCAGATCAGATACGCGACCAACGTCAGCGGGAGCGCCACAAAGGTCAGCCTGGAAACGACAAGCGCGAGTGCGGAGGAAAGAGTTTTCAAGAGACACCGCGAGCGGGATGATGGTGGGGATTATCGCATGGCAAAAGCCGATGAGGAATCGGCTTTTTCACGGCCTGAGGCGCATAAACTGGATTCCCGCCGCCCTTCTCCGCTTGCTCATCCGCCAACATTATTTACCCTTCACTCCGTAGCACCAGATTCTTCGGCTCGCTACGCTCGCTCAGAATGACACGGGGTATTTTTGTGATGCAAAGTCTTCGCCCCGCCTTCACTTTTCACCCTTCATTGACGACTACTCTTTCGCAAAGCGGTAGCCGCTGCCCCGCACCGTCTGAATGAGGAGATGATGGCCGGTCTCCTGCAGCGCCGCGCGCAATCTGCGGATATGCACGTCCACCGTGCGCTCCTCGATGAACACATGGTCGCCCCAGACGAAATCGAGCAGTTGCGTGCGTGTATAGACGCGTTCCAGGTGGGTGAGAAAAAAATGCAGCAGGCGGAATTCGGTCGGCCCCATTTCCAGCTTCCTGCCGGATCCCGTGACGCGATGCGCTGCGGGATCGAGGCGCAGGCCGTGGTATTCGATGACATCCGAGGTGGCTTCGGGTGCGCGCCTGCGCAACACGGCCTTGATGCGCGCTTCCAGTTCACGCACCGAAAATGGCTTGGTGATGTAGTCGTCGGCGCCCGTTTCGAGCCCGCGCAACTTGTCCTCTTCCTCGCCGCGCGCGGTGAGCATGATGATCGGCAGTTCCCGGGTGCGCGATTCGGCGCGCAACCTGCGCGCCAGATCTATGCCCGAGCTGCCCGGCAGCATCCAGTCGAGCAGCACCATGTCGGGCAGCTCGTTCTGAATCAGCGACGACGCCTGCTCGGCGCTCTCGGCGCCGGTCACGCGGTAGCCCGCCATCTTCAGATTGATGGTGATGAGTTCTTGAATCGATGGCTCGTCTTCAACGACGAGAATGTTGGGCAGCATGCAGGGAGTCTCGTTAGGCTTGGTAGGACAGGATAACGGCAAGGCATGACAGAATTGTTACATTGTGACAGTAAATTGCGACACGACGCATGATGTTTCAACTCGGGGCGCGGTATGATATTGCTTTCGATGATTTGAAATCGCGACCATGGCAGGCCTCTCCCCAGAATTGCCTTGGTCCAATGAAATCAATCTGCACGGTTATTATTGAGAATTACCAAATGTCGTGACAATGTCGCGGTGCAGACTCCCCCTCACCCCGACCCTCTCCCCCGTTTCGGGGGCGAGGGAGTAAACCCCCTCTCCCGCTTGGGCGGGAGAGGGCGGGGGTGAGGGTGGGGAAAGTGTCACGACATTTGGTACTGCTCAATAATCGGCAGGCAAACAGATCATGCGGCGTGAAATGTATCCAGGAAATCGGGGCCTAGAGATAGAGTCATGAGCAAGACCACCCATTTCGGTTACCAGGAAGTTCCCGAGGAAAGCAAGGCCGGCAAGGTGCGCGATGTATTCCGCTCGGTCGCGCCGAGTTACGACCTCATGAACGACCTCATGTCTGCCGGCATGCACCGGCTGTGGAAGCGCTTTGCCATCGAAGTGGCTGCTGTGCGGCCCGGCGAGCGCGTCCTCGATGTGGCCTCCGGCAGCGGCGATCTCGCGCTTGCCTTCGCCGCTCAGGTAGGCAGCAAGGGCGAGGTGTGGCAGACCGATATCAATGCCGCGATGCTCAAGGTGGGGCGCGACCGGCTGGTGAATGCCGGGCATCTGCTTCCCGGAGCGCAATGCGATGCCGAGAAACTGCCTTTCCCCGACGGACATTTCGATCTGGTCACGGTGGCGTTCGGTTTGCGCAACATGACCCACAAGGAGCAGGCCTTGGGTGAAATGCGCCGCGTGCTCAAGCAAGGTGGAAGGCTGCTGGTGCTGGAGTTTTCCAAAGTATGGGAACCGCTCGGCAAGGCATACGATGTATATTCGTTCCAGGTGCTTCCCTGGCTGGGAAAGCATGTGGCGAAGGATGAGGCGAGTTACCGCTATCTGGCCGAGTCGATCCGCATGCATCCCGACCAGGAAACGCTGTGCAGCATGCTGCGCGACGCGGGATTCGGGCGTGTGGAATTTTTCAATCTTGCGGCCGGTGTCGTGGCCGTACACCGGGGGTACAAATTGTGAAGGCTATTCATGCTGTCATCGGAACGGGGTTGGGGTTGGCGGGTTTGCTGGCGTTCGCCGGTTATGCGGCGGATACTGCGAAGCCCGATGCCGCGCGCACCGCCACGATCAAGCCGGCATCTGATTTTGAAAAATGCATGCCCCTCACGCCGGGGCAGAAGCTCGAATATCATTTCAGCACGGACAAGCCGGTCAACTTCAACGTGCACTACCACAAGGGCGACATGGTGTACTACCCGGTCAAGGAAAACAAGACCTCGTCGTTCGAGGGTTTGTACAGCCCCACTGTCCGTGAGCAGTACTGCATGATGTGGGAGAATAAATCCTATTCCTCAGACGTTCAACTCGAATACCGTTTCAAGATTGTCAAATGAGCACGCTCGATTACGTTTTGCAGGCGCCGTGGAAACGGTTCATCAACCGGGTGCTCGGGGACTATCCGCGCGCGCTTGAGCGGCTGCAGCGCCATGCCATGAAAACCGTGGCACTCAACTGCGGGCCGTTTCATCTGCGCTTGACCATTCTGGCCGATGGCGGCGTCGATGTCGCTGCGCAAGGGGCGCCGAACGACGCCGCATTGACTCTGGCGCCGCATCTGCTGCCGGCGCTCATGGCAAATGAAGAAGAAGCTTTGTCCCAGTTGCAACTTGAGGGCGAACCCGAGCTGGCGCAGGAGGTAGTCTATCTGCTGCGCAATCTCGAATGGGATGTCGAGGAAGATTTGAGCAAACTTGTCGGCGACATCGCCGCGCACCGCGCAGTAGGGGCGGCCAGGGCGGTTCGCGACTGGGGCATGGATGCAAAAGCGCGGCTGCGTGAAAATTTCCGGGAATACTTCAACGAAGAGCGGCGGCTCTGACGCAACGCCGTAGTGTCCGAGGCGCCGCCAAAGCCGAATCTGTTGCTGCGCATTCTGCGCGGCGTGCTCACGCTGCTGGCGGCACTGTGGATTTTTCTCGAAGAGTGGGTGTGGGATGCGATGCAGGCCGCGATGGCGTGGCTGGGAAAACTTCCCGGTATCCGCTGGTGCGAAGCGCGCATCGCCAGACTTCCGCCTTACCTCGCGCTCACCGCTTTCCTCATTCCCGCGGCGATTCTGTTGCCGTTCAAGGTGGTGGCGCTTTGGCTCATCGCACGCGGCCACGGCCTGCTCGGGATCGAAGTTTTCATCGTCGCCAAGATAGTCGGCACGGCCTTCCTGGCGCGAATCTTCGCGCTCACCAAACCCGCTCTCCTCACCATCGCCTGGTTCGCGCGCGCGTATCACGCGTTCAGCGCGTGGCGCGACCGTATTTATGCATATGTGAAATCGCTGCCGGCGTGGCGCGCGGCCAAAGCGTTGATCAGTCGTGTGCGGGCTGTTTTGCGAGGTTGGTTCGGGCCGCGCTCAAAAGGCTGACGTAAACCCCGTTATAGTTCTTTGTGCGTGCCGTCGCACAGGGGAGCGTTCATGGACTGCTTGCATCCGCAAAAAAACACGGTGGTACTTTCCTCTGCAGTGTATGCCTTGGGCTCATAGGTTGTGCCCTGATGGCTGCCGTCGCAAAACGGTTGCGTCTGGCTGCGTCCGCAGGAGCACCAGTAATAGGTCTTGCCTTGTTCGACCTCTATGGGGAACGGGGTCTTCACAGGATTGAAAGAGAGGCTCACGGGGTGGCTTTCGAAAGTGGCAGATGCGGCATTGTAAGGGAAATGAAGCGGTTTGCTTTGATCGGCGCAATTCTCTCTGGCAGGCTCAAGTTTTCATTTGTCATGTGTGACCATATGCTCCTCCCAGCCGCTGTCCATATCCGCTCTTTCGAAATCGACGACTACCGCCACTCGCGCGAGCTATGGGAACGCAGCGAAAGTATGGGGCTGAATGAATCGGATGCCGAGACGACGGCCGCAAGTTTTCTGAAAAGAAACCCCGGCTTCAGCGCCGTGGCCACCACGCAAGATGACGAAATGGTGGGCGCGGTTCTTTGCGGCCAAGATGGGGGACGCGGGTTTCTCAATCATCTTGCGTTGCCAAGGCGCATCGCGGGCAAGGTATCGGAACAAGCCTTATCGAACTTTGTTTCGCCCGGCTTGCTCTTTACGAACGGCACCTGGCGCCGCGGGCCGGTTTTCGGCCCACCATTCGGCGGCCTTGCGTATCTGCGCTGCGGCGCGCGCGGATACCTTAACGCGAAGCGCCATCGTTAACCGTACTTGCGCAGGCTCTCAAGAAGTTCATCGGCTGTGACAAACTCCCCCTTTTCGATTTCCGCCATTGCTGCGAGGAGTTCATCTTCGTCTTCCGGCGAAAGAATGAACGGTTCCTGTGGATCGCGTGAGAGCACGGTGACAACCGAACCCTCGACGAGGGGAACACCCTCGACAACGACCTTCCCGCCGACGACAGTACCAGTGGTGACTTGCATGGGCGAATAGTACTCCTATGGCTGTTGGCGCGCACCGTACGACAGTAAGACTATCTCGTTACGTTTGTCCTTGCGGCTGGCATGTCTATCGACATGCAAAAATCTGTTGGTAAGCTGCAAGAATACTTTGCAGCTATACGGGGTCGCACCCGCGCCTGCGGCGCAGGCACCTGCTTCGCCCTCCTATCCGCATGCCCCCACCGCCCCGCACGCGCTGCAGAAGTCGCAGCCGTCTTTGCGGATGACGGTGTAGTTGCCGCATTCCTTGCACTGCGCACCCTGCATGATGCGCGGTTCGCCGGCTTCGCGCGGCGCTTCGAGGATGCCCATTTCGCGCGTTGGATAGCCGCGTTCGTCGAGCACGCCGAGCATGGCGTAGCGGTGAATGAGCAGGCGCGCGACATAGGCGACGGTGGAGGGCCAGTTTTCCTGCCTGCGTTCGCCGGGGACGAAGGCCATGAAATCGCCCAGCGGCTCGGAATAGTTGAGGAGCTTGCGCAATTTCATGCCGATCCATGCGGGATCCATGACGCGCATGTCGAGCGAGAGAATGCGCGACAGTCCATCGAGCGAGCGCGGGTAGTGCCCCGAGAGCCACATCGAGTAGGGGCGCGCCATGCCGACCGGCGACCCTTCCATGGGCGGCAGCGCGATTTCCTTGAGACCGAGAACGAAATCCTCGCCGCTCGCCGGGTTCTGCACATCGACCGTCCACGCGAGCGTGCCGTCGGCGCCGGTGAGGGGTTCCTCGACGCTGAACATGGCGTCGAGCACGGGCGATGCGCCCATGTCGTCGAAGGCGTGTAACTGTACGCAGCGGTAACGCACGATCTGCGCCAGCGCCGAGACCACCCCCGGTACAACTTTCTTTTCGCCATGCGGCGGGAAGGCCATTTCGAATGACTGCTCGCCGAGTGTGCGCGCGAGCACGTCGAGTTTCAGCGCCAGCCAGGCGCGGTCGTTGGCGCGCATGTCCATCGAGAGTGTCTTGGCGACCGCGCCGAGGCCGCGCGGCTGCTCGGCGCCGTTGACCCAGATTTCGAACGGGAACGCCTTGCCATGATCCATCGTGTGTCCGACGAACAGGGCAAAGCGCCCCTGCGGCGTATCGACGAGATAGGTCCACGAATCGTTGCCTTCGGCGAGTTCGGGGCGCCCCGGCCAGCGCAGGCTGGCGAGTACCGGCGCGGGAATGGATTTAATGGTGAGACGCCGGTTGGCGTCGGTGATGGTGATGTCTTGTGCGGGTTTGTCGCTTGCAGTGACCGACAGCACCGCGCCGAGCACTTTGTTGGGCCGGTAGGTGGCAAGCCCTTTCAGGCCGGATTTCCACGCGCTGAAATATAAGCTCTCGAAATCGGCGTAGGGATAACTCTCCGGAACATTCACCGTTTTGGAAATGCCGGTGTCGATAAAGGGCGCGACCGCGGCGACCATGTCCTTGTGCGCGTGCGCGGAAATGTCCAGTGCGGTGACGAAATAAGGCGGCAGTGCGGACACATCGCCGCCGAGGTGGCGATACAGCCGCCATGCATGATCCTCGACGGCGTACTCCTTGTGCGTGCCGTCGGCCATGCGCTTCTTGCGCGTGTAGGTCCACGAAAACGGCGGCTCGATACCGTTCGAGGCGTTGTCGGCAAAGGCGAGGCTGATGGTGCCGGTCGGCGCGATGGAAAGCAGGTGCGAGTTGCGCAGCCCGTGCCTGCGGATTTTATCCTTGAGTTCCGCGGGAAGGCGCGAGGCGAAATTGCCGCCGGAAAGATACATGTCGGCATTGAACAGCGGGAAGGGGCCGCGCTCCCTGGCGAGTTCGAGCGACGCCGCGTAGGCGCGGTCGCGCAGGAATTCGGCGATGTGCGCCGCCATGGCGCGTGCTTCTGCGCCGTCATAACGAAGCCTGAGCATGACGAGCGCATCGCCCAGGCCGGTGAAGCCGAGGCCGATGCGGCGCTTGGCGCGCGCTTCCTCGCGCTGCGCGGCTAGCGGCCAGTGTGTCACATCGAGCACGTTGTCGAGCATGCGCACGGCGACATCGACCACTTCGCCGAATCCGGAAAAATCGAAATCCGCCTTGTCGCCGAACGGTGCATTCACGAAATGCGTGAGATCGATCGATCCGAGGCAGCAGCAACCGTAGGGCGGCAGCGGTTCTTCGGCGCACGGGTTGGTGGCCTCTATGGTTTCGCAGTAGTAAAGATTGTTGTCGCGGTTGATGCGGTCTAGGAACAGGATGCCCGGCTCGGCATGGTCGTAGGTGGACTGCATGATCTGCCGCCACAGGTCGCGCGCCGCGACCTTGCGGTACACCCACAGGCCATCGCCGCGCTGGTAGGCGCCCTGCTGCATCACACCCTGCGAGGGCTCGGCGCGATGCACCAACTCGCTGTCGCGCCCCTCTTCCACTTCCTGCATGAAGGCGTCGGTCACGGCCACGGAAATATTGAAATTACTCAGATCGCCCTTGTCCTTGGCGTGGATGAAGGTTTCGATGTCGGGGTGATCGCAGCGCAGCACGCCCATCTGCGCGCCGCGCCGCGCGCCCGCCGATTCGACGGTCTCGCACGAGCGGTCGAACACGCGCATGTACGATACCGGTCCGCTGGCGCGCGAATGGGTGCCTTTTACCAGCGCGCCTTCGGGACGGATGGCGGAAAAGTCGTAGCCGACACCGCCGCCGCGGCGCATGGTTTCGGCGGCCTCGGCAAGCGCCGTGTAAATGCCGGGACGGCCATCGACCATTTCGGTGATCGAATCGCCGACCGGCTGAACGAAACAATTTATGAGTGTGGCGGTCAGTTGCGTTCCCGCCGCGGAATTGATGCGCCCCGCGGGGATGAAACCACGTTCCTGTGCCTGCAGAAAGCGTTGTTCCCAGTAGACGTGTTTGTCATCCGCCTCTATCGAAGCCAGCGCACGCGCCACGCGCTGACGAACTGCGGTAGCAGTGGTTTCGTCTGCCTTGGCGTATTTTTCAGCGAGCACTTCGCGCGAGATTCCCTGTTCGGGAAGCGAAGATGCCGTTTCAGGGCGTAGAATTGTTGTCGATTGTTCCATGAGTGGTTCGCTTTGCCTTTGAACGAAATATTTCAGCACAACATACCCCGATGCGCTTTTTAACGCATTAAGTTATTTTCGCACTGCAGTTATGGGGTGCTTTGATCAGGATCAACGGAGATCAGCATGTCACACGAAATCGCCACTCTGGCTGGCGGATGTTTCTGGTGTCTGGAAGCAGTGTTCGACGAATTGCAGGGTGTCGACTCGGTCGAATCGGGCTACATGGGGGGGCAGACAGACAACCCTACCTATGAGGATGTGTGCAGTGGTACAACCGGGCACGCCGAGGTTATCCACATCACCTATGACCCGGAAGTCATTTCATACCGCGATCTGCTCGAGGTGTTTTTCGTGATTCATGACCCGACCACGCCGGACCGCCAGGGGAACGATGTCGGCTCGCAATACCGCTCGGCGATTTTCACCCATTCTCCTCAGCAACAAGCCATGGCCGGGGAAGTCATTGCCAGCCTCACTGCCGCCAAGGTGTGGGATGCGCCCATCGTCACGCAAGTTGCCCCGGCAACGGCTTATTATGCCGCCGAAAACTATCATCAGGAATATTTCAGCCGGGTGGGCGAGCAGAACCCCTATTGCAAGTTCGTGGTCGCGCCCAAGGTTGCCAAATTCCGTGCGCGTTACCTGGAAAAGCTGAAACGCAAGCCCTGAAGGTGATGCTCCGCGAGCCGTCATCACTGCAAAGCGGTTAGAATCACCGCTGACTGCCATGCGCCTTTTCCGCCTTTTTCGAATTCTTTCCACTGTGGTCCGCTTCGGGCTCGACGAGTTCCTGCCTTCGGGGGTGGTGCGCGCGTCGTTTGCGGTGGTGTTTTTCTGGCGCAGTTTCAGCGAACCGCGCGGCGTGCGCCTGCGCAGAGCGCTCGAAACGCTCGGTCCGATATTCGTCAAGTTCGGCCAGTTGCTGTCCACGCGCCGCGATCTGATCCCGCTCGATCTCGCTGACGAACTCGCGAAGCTGCAAGACGCCGTACCGCCATTTTCCAGCGAGGAGGTGGTTGTCATTCTCAACCGCGCTTACGCCAGGCCTTACCGCGAAATCTTCAGCGCGTTCGATCTTAAACCCGTGGCGAGCGCATCCGTCGCGCAGGTGCACTTTGCCACCCTCACAGCGGGCGCCCAGGCGGGGCGCGCAGCGGCGGTAAAGATTGTACGTCCCGGCATCGAGCACATCATCGCCCACGACATCGCCCTGCTCGACGTGGTGGCGGTGCTGGTGGAGGCGATGTTCGAGGATGGCAAGCGTCTGCGGCCGCGCGAAGTGGTCGTCGAATTCGGCAAGACGCTGCACGACGAGCTCGACCTGATCCGCGAGGCCGCCAACGCGAGCCTGCTGCGGCGCCATTTCGCCGACGGCAAGCTGCTGTATGTTCCCGAGGTGTACTGGGAGTACTGTCACAAGGAAGTGATGGTCATGGAGCAGCTCGACGCCATCGCCGTAAACGATCTGGAAGCGCTCAAGGCGCATCATATCGACGTCGCGCGCCTCGCGCGCCAAGGCGTGGAAATCTTTTTCACGCAGGTGTTCCGCGACGGCTTCTTCCACGCCGACATGCACCCCGGCAATATTTTCGTCCTCAAGAGCGGCATTTACACGGGCGTCGATTTCGGCATCATGGGGACGTTGTCGGATACCGACAAGAATTATCTGGCGCAGAATTTCATGGCGTTTTTCAACCGCGACTATCGCGCTGTCGCCCTGGCGCATATCGATGCCGGCTGGGTGCCGCGCGATACGCGTATTGATGAATTCGAAAGCGCGATCCGCACCGTGTGCGAGCCGATTTTCGACAAGCCGCTGAAGGACATCTTTTTTGGCAACGTGCTGCTGAGGTTGTTCGAGGTATCGCGGCGCTTCCGCATGGAAATCCAGCCGCAGCTCATGCAGTTGCAGAAGACGCTGCTGCAAGTCGAGGGCCTGGGGCGGCAACTCTATCCCGATCTCGATTTGCGTCCGGTCGCACAACCCATTCTCAAGCGCTGGATGAGCCGCCAGATCGGAATTCGCGGTCTGATCAGGCAGTTGCGAGTCGAGGCGCCGCTTTGGGCGCACACGCTTCCGCAATTGCCGCGCCTGCTGCATCGCGCCTTGCACGACGATTCGCCGCGCCGTCTCGAGGAGGCTTTACTCAAGATCGAAACCGCGCAACGCACGCAGACGGCGGTGCTGCGAATCATCGCCGGTGTACTGGCGCTGATGGTGGCGGGATATATCTATCTTCTTGTCTTTTGGGAACCCTGAGCGCTGCCTCGATGCACGCGTTTTGATATAGTTAAAGCTGTTAAGGAGCCGAGAAATAATAACTTGAACATTCTGGCCGCACTGACGGGCGCGCTGCGGCGTTGCCGGTCACTTGCAGGGAGCGGCCATGCGGCGCGCCCGGCGTCTTGCATCGCATCCCGCCAGCGCACCCACAATTGTCCAACTTATTATTTCTCGGCTCCTAAGGGGAATCAAAACCGTGCTGCGTGGCGGTATGTCATTGCCCGCACAGTCTGCCAACAATTACACAGGACTGACGATGCTGCTCGCTCTGGTTATTTTGTATCTGCTGGGAACACTTACCATCGGCCTCTGGGCGGCGACGCGCGTCAAGACATCGGCCGACTTCGCCATCGCCGGCCGCAGCCTGCCGCTGTACATGATCATCACCACCACCTTCGCCACCTGGTTCGGCGCGGAGACGGTGCTTGGCATCAGCGCCAAGTTCGTCAAGGGCGGGCTCAACAGCGTCGTCGAGGATCCCTTCGGCGCGTCGATGTGTCTGGTATTCGTGGGCCTTTTCTTCGCGGCACGCCTGTACCGCATGAATCTGCTCACCATCGGCGACTTCTACCGCAAGCGTTACGGCAAGGTTGTTGAAATTTTCTGTTCGTCGGCCATCATCCTCAGCTACCTGGGATGGGTGGCGGCGCAGGTCACCGCCATCGGCCTGGTATTCAATCTGGTGAGCGCCGGCAGCATCAGCACGGAAACAGGCATGATCATCGGCACGCTGTCGGTGCTGGTGTATGTGATTTTCGGCGGCATGATTGCCGTGGCGTGGACCGACTTCATTCAGATGATCGTGCTGGTGGTGGGACTTTCGGGGATTGCATATATGGCCGGCAACATGGCCGGGGGAGCGGACAAGGTTTTTGCGCTGGCACAGAGCAATGACTGGTTCAGGTTTTTCCCCGAACCGAATCTCAAGGAGGCGGTGTTTTTCTTCGCCGCGGCGATCACCATGATGCTCGGATCGATTCCGCAGCAGGACGTTTTCCAGCGCGTGATGTCGGCCAAGGACGCCAAAACCGCATCGCGCGGCGCGGTGATCGGCGGTCTGTGCTATCTCGCCTTCGCGTTCGTGCCGATGTTCATCGTCGCATGCGCGGTGCTTATCATGCCCGAGGAGACGCAGCAATTTCTGGCCAACGAGGATGAGCGCCAGAAGATTCTGCCGACGCTGATCCTGACGCAGATGCCGTTTTTCGCGCAGGTGATTTTTTTCGGCGCGCTGCTGTCTGCGATCAAGTCCTGCGCCTCGGCCACTTTGCTGGCGCCGTCGACCAGCTTCGTCGAAAACATCTACAAGCACATCCGCCACGGGCTCACCGACAAACAGGAGCTGTTCGCATTCCGCGTCACGCTGTTCATATTCACGTGCGGCGTGCTCGCCTATGCGATCACCATGAAAGGCAAACCGATTTACGAAATGGTGTCGGGCGCCTATCAGGTGACGCTGGTGGGGGCGTTTGTGCCGCTGGTGTGCGGCCTGTACTGGGATCGCGCCACGCGCCAGGGCGCGATCGCTTCGATCGTGCTGGGCATCATGACCTGGGTCTTCTTCCTGGCTACGGAACTCGGTGAAGCCTTTCCCGCACAGCTTGCGGGGTTGGCGATGGCCGGGGTGGGCATGGTGGGCGGATCGCTGCTCTTCAAGCCGCATGCGCACGAGGCGCATACCCAACAAAGGCATCCAGCACACTCCTGAGGCGCCCCGCCGCCTGTCTTGAGACTTGTCGCAGCGGAAATCAGGGCATTTCAGGCGTTTCACACCGCTTTTTTCGCATACCGTCGCTTCCTGCTTGTCCGGGGTACGCCTGGAGCCTAATCTGGCGCCATGCATCAAACAACCCGGACAACAAGGAGATGGTCATGAACGCAATGAACAGGTGGAACCTCTATTTAAACAAAGATACCATGGCATTTTCCATGGTGCTCGTAGTGGGGCTGGCGATGGCGTCGTATGCCGCTTTCGACGCACATCTCGCCGCGAACCCCGCTGGAACGGCGCAGGCGCAGGTAAGCCAGACAAGCCAGATTGACGTTTCCACGCGCTGTGTGAACTCGACGGGTGCACAGCCGGCGCAGCAAGGCATGGTCTGACCTCCGGCAGGGCGCGACCGGCGCATGCAGGCGGTTGAATTGGATAAAGCATGTTCAAATTTCTGACTAATTTTCTACATCGCACTCCCTGGTGGGCCATGTTACTGCTGGGCTTGATCGGTCTGGTGCTGCTGGGCGTTTTTGCGACACCATTTCACGTCATTCAGCTTGAGAAAAGCGGCAGTTCGCCGGAAATGAACCGTGCGATCCATCGCGAGATCGATGCCGCGTTTGGTGAAAGCGCTCTTTCTATGGCGGAAAACCTGTTGCAGGCAATGCAAGCGCGTACCAGCGATCCTGCACGCAAAGCGGAATTCGAGCGGGCATTGAGTGAAATCGACAGTGCGCGCCAGGAATTGCGCGATGCGGGGCGCGAGGTTGGCGACGCCGTTAAAGAGGCGGTGCGCGACGCCCAGAAGTCCGCCAAGGAAGCAGTGCAGGAAGCAGGCGACGCCGCCAAAGCAGCGGTGCGCGACGCACAGCAGGCTGCGCGTGAAGAAGTGCGGGCGGCCAAGGAGGCGGTGCGCGATGCACGGCGCGCTCTCGCAGATGCGAGACGCGAGGCTGCCCGCGCCAAACGCGGTACGGGGGAAGCGGATAACGGCGAAATCAAGTCTCTGGAAGAAGATCTCAAAACAGCGCTGCAAGCCGAAAAAGAGGCGCGGCGCGCTCTCAGCGAAGCCAACTCGCATGCGCGCAAAGGCATCTCCATCAATTTCGGTACTTCAAAGGACAAGTCGCAACGCGACGCCGCGGCGCCCGCCGCTGATGGAACTTTGCATATTGTCGAGAGTGATCCGTTGACTCTGCGGATTGAGCCGCTCGCGCCCGAGTTGCGCGAGGACATCCGCGACAAGGTGACGCGCGATTTCTATCGAATCGGCATCGGTGCAGGCCTCATTCTGCTTTTTATCCCGTTATTCATCATGGCGATCATCGCCAAAATCTTCATCGACCGTTCGCGCGCATCGCAGCGCATGGCCGATCTGAAGAACAAGGAGGCCGAATATCACAGCATGAGCCGCCAGGTCACCGAGGCGCGCCTGCAGGCCCTGCAGGCGCAGGTTGAACCACACTTCCTCTATAACACGCTGGCAAGCGTGCAGGCGCTTACCGAATCCGACCCGAAGTCGGCCAATCTGATGGTCGGCCATCTGATCGAGTATCTGCGCTCGGCGCTGCCCAAGATGCGCGAAACCAGCTCGACCGTGGGGCAGGAAGTCGAGCTGGTGCGTGCCTACCTCAACATTCTGAAAATGCGCATGGGGGAGCGGCTGGAGTTTTCGATCGAGGTTCCCGCCGAACTGAACAGTGCAGTGTTCCCGCCGCTGATGCTTCCGTCGCTGGTCGAAAACGCCATCAAGCATGGGCTCGAGCCGCTGCGCGAGGGCGGGCGTATCGATATCGTTGCCACAAGCGAGGGCAAGGCGATGAAGCTTTGCGTGCGCGATAACGGCAAGGGTCTCGGCGGGGACGGCAACGGTGCAGGCGGCGTGGGCCTGGTCAATATACGCGAACGCCTGAATGCGCTTTACGGCGACCGCGGCAAACTCACCATCGAGGAAAACCAGCCCAGGGGCGTGGTGTCGGTCATCGAAATTCCTCTCGACGCGCCAGCGCCCGCACAGGCGGCAACCTCGGTGAATTCTTCCACATTGCAGGCTGCGCCGCCTGCCGTGCAGCGCACTCTGGGGTCGCGCATATGGGGGGCCATCGCGAGTGTGCATGGTGTTTTTACACGCGTGCTTTCGGTGACATTCCTGAGCATCATCATTGTTCTGGCTGTGCTGCTGGGCATCGCACTGGTCGCGACCTTTACCGGCTGGCTGCCGGTGCAGGTTTCCGGGATGCAGCTCGATGGAATGGAGGGAGCAGCGATCGGTTCAGCGGCCTTGGTGGCGACCTTCGCGATACTTTCTCTGGCCGCCTTGCTGGTGGTGGCGGTGTTTTATGGCCTTGGTGTGCTTCTCGCCGCGCTGGCAATTTTTATTCCCCTTGTCATCCTGATCGCGCTGGCGCCTGCACTTGCTCCGGTCATCCTGATCGGCCTGGTCATCTATTGGCTGGTGCGCAAGAAGAAGTAGAGGGCTTATAATTTGACTTATGTGGTTGAATCTATTCTGGTCCAATTCCCCGCGGCTTGCCGCGAACGTTTTCGAAGTTCTGGCTTCATACCCGCCCTTGGGGCGGGGTCGTTGATTTTCCCATATAATTGTTTGGTCGCAATATTGCGACATTCCTACGGGGGATCTATGAAGAAGTCAATTGCAAAATGGATTGCTGCGACAACAATATTTGGTGCCACGTTTATCGCCGCTGCACCCGTCTACGCAGGCGGGGTCTGCGTATGCGCTGGAAATGTATGTGTTTGCGTACTTTGGTAGTTTGGAATTAAGCTGAAATTCGTGTGCCCTGAGTATCGGGCACACGTACCGAATGCTGCGGATGTAATCTTGTCTTTCGAGTTTGTTGTGCGCTGTAAGGTACAGTTTGAGCCAATGGGTGGCTTGCCTGCCTTGCGCCTGACCTTCAACTCACGCGCGTAAGAGAGCGGTTCCGGATTGCTGTCGAATAGTCGTAATGATAGTGGGGCGTAGTTTAGTGCGCGTAAACTAACCTCGTTTCACCAGGTCAGTGTAACTGCCGTGATATATTGAATTAGCCTTTGCTTGGTACGTAACAAGCGGACACGCAGGCTACTTCGCAGCTTGCCAAGCCCTTGTTTGTTGGTTTTCTCCTCTATCGAGATGGAAAGACTTATGAAAATCTTAGCTTGTACGCATGCCATGTTGTGTACTTTGCTCGTGTCATGCGGCCCACAAGCAAAGGAATCCGATCAAGCCGCAAATGGCGGGATCGAAGCAAACGAAATCGCTGGCAGGTGGATCATGCGAAATGTCTTTGATAAGAACACCGAGAAAAAGGGGGGATTCTCAATTCAAATAATGACAAGCAGTGATACCGGCCCCGAAGCAAAAGACCAGGTCTTTCAAGTCGAAGCTGGCATTCGAGATGGAAAGCTCACTGGATGTCAAGTGTCTGAAAATGGCAAGGTCACCGAGGATGCCAAGTGCAATCTCGAAAACGGACATTTTCGAGTTATCTTGGGGACACAAGAGGCGTCTGTTGTTTTTGATATGGCCAAAGGAAAAGATGGTGCCATCGCGGGCGAAAGCTTCATGAATAGCCGCGCTTTGCCTGGCGGGAGGGTAAAGCTCGGCAAAGTCTCACTATCCAAGGCACCTGATTAAGCAACTCCCAAACGCCGCGTTTTATCTCGGGATATGAAAGCCTCCCAGTATTCACATGGTTGAAGCGTTGGCATCCCTTGTCCGCCGCAATCGCCTGAAGATTGCTTCACTTTTCGCGGCGTTCGTAATCGTTGGCTGGCTGCTTGTGCCGTCGAACCGCAAGGCGTTTGATACAGTTCCTGTGTCCAGAGGCGATGTGGAGAAAACGATCTCTGCCTCAGGTACCGTGAAGCCGCTGGAATCAGTGCTCATTGGCGCGGAGGTATCCGGATTAGTCAGGTCTGTGTTCGCCACTCTAAATTCAAAAGTGATAAAAGGGCAAACACTCGCAATATTGGATTCGACCGGGCTTCAGGCATCGCTTGAACAAGCGGAGGCTCAAATCGGTGTGGCAAAAGCCAGCGTCGGCCAACGCAACGCCGAGGTAGAGCGCGCGATAACTACTGTCCGATTGAAACAGAGTGAGTATGACCGTCAACTGGAGCTATTGCAAAAAGGCTTCATTTCCAGAAAGGCAGTCGAGGCTGCTGAACTTGAAGTGTCGAATGCGAGTGCAGATCTTCGAATCGCGACAATGCAAGTTGTGGGTGCAAAAAGTGACCTTGTTCGGGCCACAGCCTTAAAATCGGAGGCGCTTAATGCACTTAGTCGCAGCCGTATCTTGTCCCCTATTTCCGGCATAGTGATCAATCGGCAAATCGAGCAAGGGCAAACTATCACTTCGGCATTTCAAACGCCAATACTTTTTGAGATTGCTGCCGGCCTCACGCGGATGAAGCTTGAAATCAGAGTGGACGAGGCTGACATTGGGGAAGTGGCGCGCGGCCAACATATCTCGTTCACAGTGGACGCTTTCCCGGAAAAGCTGTTTACAGGAGTTGTTACCCAGATTCAGAAACAGGGCAAATTGATCGACGGCGCCACCGTTTTCTTCGTAACTTCGGAATTCGACAACCCTGACGAGAAGATACTGTCTGGCATGACAGCCAACGCCAAGATCGTCACCGGTTTTCACAAGGATGTGCTGCGGGTTCCCATTGGTTGTTTATCGTTCTTGCCGTCTCGAAAGGAGGCCAAAGCTGATGGTTGGCTACCAAAAGTTTCTATCGTGTCTCGCGAGGAAGCCGAGCGTATCCAACGTGGCGAGCCAAAGATCAACGAGGTAACCAAGACCAAAGGAAATGTGCTTTGGCGATTGACTGATTCAAGCAGGGCACCCATAGAGCCTGTCAGTGTTGGCGTCGGCCTGCGAGGCGATACCAACGTGGAAATTGTCGGGCAGGCGGTCGCCATTGGCGACCTCATTGTTCTGAGAGAGAAATAACGGGGTGAGTGACAGTCTTCAAACAATAGCCAGATCACCCGCTATTGAACTCAACAACGTGTGCAAGCGTTACCGCCTGGGCGGCGAAGAATTGTTGGCGCTCAATAACCTGACCACTTCGGTTGCCAAGGGCGAATTTGTTGCGCTCACCGGGCGTTCAGGCTCCGGCAAGACATCGCTGATGAATCTGATTGGGTGCCTTGATCGACCAAGTTCGGGAAGTATCACGATTGGCGGACGCGATATATCAACTATATCCGACAAGGAGCGGGCCGCCTTCCGCAATGCAGAAATCGGTTTTGTCTTTCAGCAATTCAATTTGCTTGCCAGCCAAACTGCCGTGGATAACGTGGGCCTGCCACTTATATACTCCGGCATTTCCCGCCCTGCGCGACGCGTAAGAGCAGCCGATATGCTTGAAAGAGTCGGTTTGGGAAACCGCATAAACCACTTGCCAACCCAACTATCCGGGGGACAGCAGCAGCGTGTCGCAATTGCGCGCGCTTTGGTTTGTAACCCCTCGGTTCTGCTTGCCGACGAGCCGACGGGCGCGCTGGATAGTCGGACGGCTGAGGAAATAATAGCTTTGCTCACCGAATTCAATCGAAGCGGCGTCACGATCATATTGGTTACCCACGATTCATTGGTAGCCAGGCATGCAAAGCGGGTTTTGCAGTTATTTGACGGGCAACTGATCTCGGACACACCAGCATGACTTCTGGCGAGTATGTCCTAGTGAACGTCGAAATCGCATATGCATCCATTATGGCGCACAAACTGCGTTCGTCGCTGACGATGCTGGGAGTGTTGATAGGCGTGACTTCCATTATTCTTGTTGCGGCGCTGAGCGAGGCGGCCGAGTTTGAAATTACCCAATCCGTGAACGCGCTGGGTACAAATATGGTCATGATATTCCCGGTGGCGGACTCTTCAGGCAGTCGTGTAACTTCTCGCAGAGGAAGGCTAACGGAATCCGATGCCCGGGCATTGCTGAATTCCACGCGCGCCGCTGTTGCGGTTGCGCCGCAGCTCCGCACCATGGCAAGACTCAATTTCGACGGGAATTATGCAAATGTATCGGTTTTCGGAGTTGGTGAAGGTTATTTCGCCATTACTAAGACACACATGGAACAAGGCCGTCTGTTCAATGCGAGCGAAATACAAACGCAGGCAAGGGTCGTGCTGCTAAGTTCGTCAACGGCAAAAAAATTATTCGGGGAAAAGAGCGCGCTAGGCAATATCGTTCGCGTAAATCGAATACCCTTCACCGTAGTGGGCACGTTTAAGAGTAGCGGGGGGACCTTGCTGGGCGATCAGGACAATTTTGTGCTCATCCCCATTTCCACTGTTAGGCAAAGGCTGGGATACGCTTCGGCGAACAGTCCGGAAAGCGTCGATGTCATCTTTGTCCAGTATCAACGCAACCAGCCGCTGAATGACGCGCGAAACGACGCCGTGAATTTGCTGCGGCAGAGGTACCGTGTCAAAGAAGGTGAAATTGACCCTTTCACCGTCTATACAACGGAAGAGTTTGCCAAGCAGAGTGATTCCATTATTGACGTATTGAGAATTATTCTAGGGTCCATTGCTTCCATTAGCTTAATTGTCGGTGGCATTGGCATCATGAATATCATGCTCGTGTCGGTTACCGAGCGCATCCGTGAAATCGGCGTTCGCATGGCGGTAGGCGCCAGCGCGGCTGATATTCGTTGGCAATTCCTCGTCGAATCGGTTTTCATTTGCCTATTCGGCGGCTTGACTGGTTCCGTCTTGGCTACCGCCATTGCCTTGATTTGCGCAAGCTTGACAGGCTGGCATGTTCAGGTGACGGTCTTGAGCTTGCTGTTTGCGGTTGCGTTTTCCGGCCTGGTCGGGGTCGTCGCTGGTCTTGTTCCGGCTTACAGAGCGTCGCGCCTTGACCCGATCGAAGCGCTGCGACACGATTGAGCGGAAGCAAGCGCGCTCACTGAATAAGGATGACCCGCGCGCCTTAACTGAGGGGTGATAACAAGCCGTAGTAGTTTCTAAAGTTCCCCCAACATTTCTTTTTGGCCCTGGGATGCGCTACGTCATACACCCTGGCATTTAGGCTGCATAGACGATAGTCAGTGGTCGGACTGGAACAAAATCTTTAGTGATATTGCAAAAATGTTGAACGGTCTCCACGCCAAGTGGAGGCTAGCGTGGTTTGCTTTTATCTGTCTTCAGTCCTCTATCATCAGTCTTCTGAATGCTAGGAGAGCGTTCTGTAGGGCTGTGAAGGTGGTTTGAGAAGGCTGCTGAAGCTATCGGAAGTGCGAATGCTGACATGAGTAGCGATAAAGCGGGTGAAAGGCCCGCTCGCCGAAAGCCCGAGGTTTCCTGTGCAACGTTCATCGGCGCAGGGTGAGTCGGCCCCTATTTGAACCGCGGCGTGTGCGAGAGTAATATGTACCGGCAGACACGACCCCCGTTCCCGGTAGAATCACTTGACACTTTTTCGGCCGATTTCCTCGGTGTGCTTCGTGGTGAAAATTTAAAAATGCCAACCGCAATCCTCGCCGAGGATGAACCTATCCTCCTTGCACAACTCAGGAACAAGCTTGGCAAGCTCTGGCCCGAGCTTGTCATCGTGGCGGAGGCGGCTTGCGGCGAGGATGCGCTTGAAGCGATTGCGGAACACGAGCCCGATTTTGCTTTCCTCGACATCCAGATGCCGGAAATGACTGGAATTGAAGTCGCGCGCCACCTGTCCCATCACTCAGGCGCGAAGCCGCTCAAGACGCATGTCGTTTTTGTTACGGCATACGATCAATATGCAGTAGAAGCCTTCGAAGCCGGCGCCATCGACTATATTCTCAAGCCTTACAGCGAAGAGCGTCTCGCGGGAACCGTGGAAAGGCTCAAGACGCGCCTGGCGCTGCGGCCCGCGCCGCCGGCGCAGGACCTCGACGCGCTGGTCAGGGAAATCGCACGCAAGCTCAATCCGGGAGGCGCCGAGCGGCTCAACTGGATCAAGGCGACCATCGGCGCCAACCTGCGCCTCATTCCCGTCGATGACGTGCTGTATTTCCGTTCCGATGAAAAATACACCTGCGTGGTCACGGCCGATGTCGAGGCGCTGATCAAGACGCCGATCAAGGAACTGATCGACAGCCTTGATCCCGAGCGTTTCTGGCAGATCCATCGCTCGACCATCGTCAATGCCAAAGCCATCGAAGGGGTCGCGCGCGATTTCCGCGGGCAGGCCGAAGTCAGGATCAAGGGGCGCAAGGAGCTGCTCAGCGTGAGCAGACCGTTCTCGTATCTCTTCAAGCAGATGTAGTCACATTGCTATACTGGCGGAATGCTGAAATACGGCGCCCTGGCGTTTTATGCGCTGCTCATCATTTACGCAAGCCTTTACCCGTTGAGCGGCTGGCGCATTCCTGTCGAAACGCCCTGGCAGAATTTGTGGTCGCGCCATAATACGGACTTCGATGTTTTTCTCAATGTGGCCGCGTATGTTCCGCTGGGAATGCTTGCATCGGCTAGTCTGGCGCGGCATCTCGGTAGCGGCGCGGCAATATGGGTTGCGGTCGTGTCTGGCGCGGCCCTCAGCTTTTCCCTTGAAGGTTTGCAGTGGTTTCTGCCGACCCGTGTGGCTTCGCTGCTGGACTGGTTGTGCAACGTCCTCGGAAGCGGCATGGGTGCGGTGTTTGGCCTGAGCGCGCCCGGACTCAGGTTGCGCGGCGTTTTGCGCGGCTTGCGGGAGAGATTCTTTCTTGCAGACGAGTTGGCCGATGCCGGAATCATCTTGATTCTGGCTTGGCTGCTTGCCCAGACCAATCCCAGCGTGCCTTTTTTTGAGGCAGGGAACATGATCAACCAGCTCACGGCATCATGGAAAGTGAATCCCTATGATCCGCTGTTCCTCATTCCGCAGGTAGTGGGTGTGGCGCTGAATGTGTGCGGCTTTGCCTTGTTCATTTCTGTCCTGTTGCAGCCGGGTAAAAAAGCGCTGCTGGCGGTCAGCGCGATCCTGGCTTTGGGGCTCGCCTTGAAGCTGGTTGCCGCGGGACTCATGCTTAAAACCCCGCTGCTGGTCGGCTGGCTCGGCCCTGCGACCATACTGGGAATCGCGGCAGGGTATCTTGCCTTGCCGCCGATGTTCGCAGCTAGGCGTCGCGTGCGCATTTTTATGGCGTTGCTGCTGGTATTCGCCGGCGGGCTGATGTCCAAGATGACCAGCATATATGATGCTTTCGAGGAAACCCTGCGGCTCTTCGACTGGCATTATGGGCAGCTTTCCAGCTTCGCCAGCATGACACGCGTGCTCAACGAAAGCTGGCCAATTCTGGCGCTCATTTTTCTGGCCTGCTGTTTTGTAAGAAGGGGCGACGCAAAAATGGAATCTCAACCCCCGGGGAACCCATGAGCTACTACAAGCATCACGTTTTTTTCTGCCTCAACCGGCGTCCCGATGGCGAAGCCTGCTGCGCCGCTCACGATTCCGAGGGTATGCGCGATTACGCCAAGCGGCGCGCCAAGGAACTGGGCATACACGGCGAGGGCCGGGTGCGCATCAACAGTGCGGGTTGCCTTGATCGCTGCGAACTCGGGCCGGTGCTGGTCGTCTACCCCGAAGGTGTGTGGTACACCTATGTGGATAAAAGCGATATCGATGAAATTCTCGATGAGCATCTCGTTCACGGCCGCATCGTCGAGAGGCTGCTCATCTGATGGCGTCGCGTCCCATGCCGGTGCGGCAATATTTTATTCCCGGCGGAGCGGGAAAAATCGAGGTCGCCGAAAGCTCGCCAGAAACGGAATCTTTTCTCGACCGGACAGCCATCGCGGTCATCGCGCACCCTCACCCGCTGTTCGGCGGGACCATGGATAACAAGGTGGTCACGACGCTGGCGCGCGCTTTTTACGATATCGGCGCAGTGGTGCTGCGTTTCAATTTTCGCGGTGTCGGACAAAGCGAAGGCGTACACGATCAGGGCCGCGGTGAAACCGGCGATCTGATCGCTGTCGTCGAGCACGCCAGGGTGCAGTTTGGCGCGGATGTGCCGCTTTGGCTGGCGGGTTTTTCGTTCGGCGGGGCGGTCGCCCTCCACGCCACGGAACGCGTCGCGTGCGAGCAACTGGTACTGGTTGCGCCCGCTTTTCAGCGACTGAAGCTATGGTCCGAGGGTGAAGCAGGCAGGATCGCGGGTGGCAAGCCGCCGGCCAGAACGGTGCTTATCCATGGTGAAACCGACGAGACCGTGCCGCTGGCCGATTCCTTCGTCTGGGCGCGCGGCCACGACGTACCGGTGGTGGTGATTCCAGGCGCCGATCATTTTTTTCACCGCAAGCTTCACCTGATTCGCGAGGTGGTGATGCGCATGTGCCGTTCGCCGTGATGTTGCGGAGTGTGGTCAGTTCGCGCCGGGAATATCGGGTGCGTTGATTTTGTCGAGTGCGGCGAGAACCGTCGCAGGGGTAAGGAGTTCGGGCAATACCACGGGCGCCGTTGCGCTGCGCGGGGAATACAGCACATAAAGCGGAACGGCATTGCGTCCAAATTCGGCAAGCGCCGACGTAATGGCCGCATCGTGATTGGTCCAGTCTGCCTTGAGCGGCGCCACACCCAGATCGGCAAAGCGTTTTACCACTTCGCTATTGTGCAGGGCGATGCGCTTGTTGACCTGGCACGTGATACACCACGCAGCCGTGAAGTCGACAAATACCGGGCTGCCGCGCGCGCGCAATTCCTCGACCTTGCTTTTCGACCACGGCTGCCACGCCAGTTCGCCCGGTTTGGCGACGGTCTGAACCGCTTCAGGCGGTGAAGCGGAACCGTCGGGCCAGGCGAGAAAAATACCGGCAAAGAGCAGCAACGCGGCGAGCGTATATCCAGCGCGCTTCGGCGCAGCCCCCCAGCGCCCATAGACCCACGCCGCCAGGGCGATCACCAGCAGTCCGGCAAAGAGTTGCATCACCGCATCGTTGCCGCGCTGCGCGCCCAGCACCCACGCCAGCCATACCACGGTGGCGAGCAGCGGGAAGGCCATGAACTGCTTGAACGAAACCATCCACGGACCCGGCTTGGGCAGCCATTTGCGCCCCTGCGGGTAGAAAGCCAGAAAGACAATCGGCGCCGCCATGCCGAGCGCAAGCGCAGTGAACACACCAAGCGCAATATAAGCGGGCTGGGCGAGCGTGAATCCAAGCGCCGATCCCATGAAGGGAGCAGTGCAGGGCGATGCGACCGCGGTGGCGAGCACGCCAGAGAAAAAAGCCTGGGCATGCATGTTGCGCACGTTGATATTGCCTGCGGCGCCCTGCACGCGTCCGCCCACCTCGAATACCCCCAGGAGGTTGAGCGACATCAGCAGGAAGAGGATGGCCAGAGCGGCGATGAATCCCGGCGATTGCAACTGGAAGCCCCAGCCAAGCGCACTGCCACCTGCGCGCAGCGCGAGCAATGCGCCCGCGAGCGCCCAGAACGAAACCAGAACACCGGCAAGAAATGCCAAACCCTGCGTTTTCATCAGCCGCGCGTTGTGATGCGCATGGCCGACAAAGCTCATCACCTTGATGCCGAGAACGGGAAAAACGCACGGCATGAGATTCAGCAGCAGTCCGCCGATAAAGGCGAATACCAGCGCCAGCCAGAGCGAAAGATCATTTGCAGGTGGAGGCGGAGGAGAGGCGGGCGCAGGGTTGGTATTTTCCGGCACTGCCGCGGGCTGGGCATTTTCGAGTACCGATAGTCCTCGCATGCGCACCGGCGCTTGCGCAATCTTGACCTGGGCCGGGTCGCTGCCTAACTGTAACGCGTGTCCGCGCACATCGCCCCACCCGGTACTCGAAACGAGAATACCGGAAAACGTTTTTGCATCGAAACGCGCCGAGTCGGCGAGATCCAGGGCGAGCGTATAACCGTTGCCGCGCCGAGCGAATTTTTGCGGGGCGGCATTTTCCATGATGTCGCCCTGGTACGGGAAGAAGAAAACATTCTGCGGAGCGGCGCGCGAACCTGCCGGCGCGGCAATGTCGATTTGCGCGCCTTTTCCCCTGGCAGCGACCGTGAATGTCCATCCTCCTGCATTGGCGGGCAGCATTGTGCGCGTGTGCGCGAAATCGGCGATCCAGCGCGACGTTTCTCCTGGCGTTGCCGCCACCGGCAGCGTGAGTGAAAACTCTCCGCTTTCCGGAACGCAGATGTCCTTGCACACCAGCCACTCGGCGTGCGCCGCCAGCGCGATTTTTTCGCCGGGTTTGATGTTCGCGGGCGGAGTGATATCGGTGAGTAAAAATATTTCGTCCGCATAGCCGAAATTCATCAACGGGCCGAGAGGAAGCTGCTGAGGATAAGGCCACTGGATGGCGCCGGCCTGAAATCCCGCCGGCAATTTCCACTTGATCCGGGTGGGCAGCCCGGAGTCGCCGGGATTGCGCCAATAGGTGTGCCAGTGTTCGGCGTGGCGCAGACGCAGCGCGACAGTAAAAGGTGTGCCTGGAGTAATGGAACTCTTTTCGGCGACCAGCTCGGCCTCGATGTGGTCGGTCACGACAGGTGTTGCGTGAATCGCGCAGGAAATCGCAACAGAGCCGGACAGCAGGATCGTCTTGAACAGGCGGGACAAAAAATCGGGAGGGCGCAACGGCATTGGGTAGAATGTAGGGACAGGTGGACTTATGAGCGCGCAGCGCTATACAAGTTCATCGCAAAGCGGATATTTTACCTGTTTGGAGGCTGCTTCATGCTTTGGGTCAAATCTTTCCACATTGTCTTCATGGTGGCATGGTACGCAGGGTTGTTCTATCTGCCGCGCCTGTTCGTATATCACGCCATGGCGGAAGACCCGGCCGGCATTGCGCGCTTCAAGGTCATGGAACGCAAGCTCTACTTCGGCATCATGATGCCGGCCATGGTGCTGACCATGGTCCTCGGAATATGGCTGTGGCTCGGCTACGGCTTTTCCGGAAAGTGGCTGGAGATCAAGCTCGCGCTGGTCGTTGTGCTGCTGGGCCTGCATTTTTATTATTGGAAGCTGCTGCTGGATTTCAAGCATGACCGCAACAGGCGCGGCCATGTGTTCTATCGCTGGCTCAACGAAATTCCCGCGCTGCCGCTGCTTGTCGTCATCGTGATTCTGGTGGTGGTGAAGCCGTTCTGAATTCTCCCCCCGCAACTCGCGTTGCGGGGGAAGTTTGGAGGGGTATGGCGATTATTTCCTGGGTTTGGCGTCTTTCTTGGCGGGCGCCTGTTTGGCGATAACCTGTTCCTTGATGTCGTTATAGACGCTCTCGGGGATGATCTTCTTGTCGACCAGTTCATCCTTGCCGCGATAGGGACGTCCCGCAACGATGGCCTTGGCGCGCACTTCGCCAATGCCTTTCAGGGTCGCCAGTTCCTTCTCGGTGGCCGTGTTGATGTCTATCGGTTCGGCTTTCTTCTCGGCGGCGGCTACCGGCGCCGCGGTTTTCTTGGGTTCATCCTTGGCAATCGCTGCTCCTGAAAAAGCGAGCGCGCCGCTGGTCAAAAGGGCTGCCACCAGGGCGGTCAATTTATGCATGTTTCTCTCCGGAAAAAATAGTGGGGGCGGTTCAATATTGCTCAATCATCATAGCGCAAAGCGCACGCAGCCGCTGCGCGGGGCGCTTCGGGTATCATCGCGGACATGAATGAACAATTCTTTGCGCCTTGTCCGCGCGGTCTGTCCGCATTGCTTGCCGGGGAACTCACCCAGCTTGGCGCAGGCGAGGTGCGCGCGCACGAAGCGGGCTGTTCGTTCAGCGGCGCATTCACGCTCGGCTACCGTGTCAATCTGCACAGCCGCATCGCCAGCCGTGTGCTGTGGCAGGTGGCGCATTTTGCCTATGTCAGGGAAGACGATATCTACCAGGCGGCTTTTGCGCTGCCGTGGCACAAATGGTTTGGCGTGCAGCGCACCATCAAGGTCGAGATCAACGCACAGCATTGCCCGCTGAAAAGCCTCGACTTCATCACTTTGCGCATCAAGGACGCCGTTTGCGACAGGTTCCGCGCGGCGCTGGGGGAGCGGCCTTCGGTGCAAACCCAGGACCCCGACATGCGCATTCATGCGTTTCTGGACGCGACTCATGCCACGCTCTACCTGGACACCAGCGGCGCGGCGCTTTTCAAGCGCGGCAGCCGCGATCACACTGGAGCCGCCCCTCTCAAGAAAAATCTGGCGGCGGGAATACTGAGGCTCGGCGGCTGGCAGCCGGGAACACCGCTGCTCGATCCCATGTGCGGGAGCGGCACGTTTCTGGTTGAAGCCGCCGAGATCGCGTTGCAACGCGCGCCCGGGAGAGGACGCGCATTCGCCTTCGAAAAACTGGCGAACTTCAACGCCGCGGAGTGGCAGCAGCAGCGCAATGCGGCGCAGGACGCCGAGCAGCCTCCCCGTGAGCTGGCGATTTTTGGTTCCGACATGTACGGGTACGCCTTGCAGGATGCACGCGACAACATCGCCGCCATGGGGCTGGGCGAGTGTATCCAGCTCAAACAAGCCAACTTCCTGGAAATTTCCGCCCCCGCGCCGCGCGGCGTGCTGGTGACCAATCCGCCTTACGGGGAGAGGTTGGGCGAGGATACGGAGCTCGCTGCCTTCTATCCCCTGCTCGGAGACGTGCTGAAGCGCAAGTTCAGCGGCTGGAACGCGTACATTTTTTCAGGGGATACCAGGCTGCCCAAGCTGATCCGCCTGACCGCCAGCAAGCGCACACCGCTTTACAACGGCAAAATCGAATGCCGCCTGTATGAGTTCAAAATGGTTGCCGGGAGCAACCGTGGCGAGGAGCGCTCTACTTGATGATTTCGAGGTGGTCGAGTCCGGCGGCGAGATCCTCGCCCTTCTTGGCGGTCTTGCTCTCGAGCTTGATCTTGAGTCGCAGGTCATTGACCGAGTCGGCGTTGCGCAGCGCGTCCTCGTAGGAAATCATTCCCTCTTCATAGAGATCGAACAGCGACATGTCGAAGGTCTGCATGCCGATTTCGCGCGAGCGCTTCATGATCTCCTTGATTTCCGCCACTTCGCCCTTGAAGATCAGCTCGGAAATCAGCGGCGAATTGAGCATGATTTCGATAGCGGCGGTGCGACCCTTGCCTTCTTTTCTCGGGATGAGACGCTGCGAGACGAAGGCCTTGAGGTTGAGCGACAGATCCATGAGCAGCTGCTGGCGGCGCTCTTCGGGGAAAAAGTTGATGATGCGGTCCAGCGCCTGGTTGGTCGAGTTGGCGTGCAGCGTGGACATGCACAGGTGGCCTGTCTCGGCGAAGGCGATCGCGTAATCCATGGTTTCGCGGTCGCGGATTTCGCCGATCAGAATGACGTCGGGGGCCTGGCGCAGCGTGTTCTTCAGCGCCGCGAACCAGTTGTCGGTATCGACACCCACTTCGCGCTGCGTAATGATGCAGTTCTTGTGGTCATGGACATACTCGACCGGGTCTTCGATGGTGATGATATGGCCGTAGCTGTTTTCGTTGCGGTAACCGATCATCGCCGCAAGCGACGTCGATTTGCCCGATCCGGTGCCGCCGACGAATATCACCAGCCCGCGCTTGGTCATCGCGACATCCTTGAGTACGGGAGGGAGGTTGAGGTCTTCGAGTTTCGGGATGGCGGTGGTGATGGTGCGCATCACCAACCCGCAGCGCCCCTGCTGCACGAAAGCGTTGACGCGGAAGCGCCCGATCCCCGACGGGCTGATCGCGAAATTGCATTCCTTGGTCGCCTCGAAATCGGCTGCCTGACGGTCGGTCATCACCGAACGCGAGATCTCGGCGGTGTGCACCGGCGAAAGGCTCTGCTGCGAGACCGGCATGATCTTGCCGTCGATTTTCATGGCGGGCGGGAATCCCGCCGTGAGGAAAAGGTCGGACGCCCGCTTGGCGATCATCGCGCGCAGAAGGTCGTGAACGAATTTGAGTGCCTGTTCGCGTTCCATAGTGACTCCTAATGCGCTGGCGCTATGCCTGCGGCATGAAGTGAAAATCAGCCAATAAAAGTATCCTTGTTCGCCGCCTTGTTGCGCGCCTCGGCCACGCCCACGACATTGCGCTTGACCAGATCCATCAGGCACTGGTCCATGGTCTGCATGCCGACCGTCTGGCCGGTTTGAATCGAGGAGTACATCTGCGCGACCTTGTTTTCGCGGATCAGATTGCGGATTGCGGGGGTGCCGATCATGATCTCGTGCGCGGCGACGCGGCCGCTGCCATCCTTGGTTTTGCACAGCGTCTGCGCGATAACCGCGCGCAGCGATTCGGAGAGCATGGCGCGGATCATTTCCTTTTCGGCGGCGGGAAACACGTCAATAATGCGATCGACGGTCTTGGCGGCGGAACTGGTGTGCAAGGTGCCGAAAACCAGGTGTCCGGTTTCCGCGGCGGTCATGGCCAGGCGGATGGTTTCAAGGTCACGCATTTCGCCCACCAGAATGATGTCAGGATCTTCGCGCAGGGCGGAGCGCAGCGCATTGGCGAAAGACAAAGTATGCGGTCCGACTTCACGCTGGTTGATCAGGCACTTTTTCGATTCGTGCACGAATTCGATCGGGTCTTCCACGGTGAGAATATGACCGTACTCCGCCTCGTTAATGTGGTTGACCATCGCCGCGAGCGTGGTGGACTTTCCCGAGCCGGTAGGGCCGGTCACCAGCACGATGCCGCGCGGCTGGTCGGAGATTTCGGCGAAAATCTTGGGTGCATTGAGTTCCTCGAGCGACAGCACCTTCGAGGGGATGGTACGCATGACCGCGCCCGCGCCGCGCTGATGCACGAAGGCGTTGACGCGGAAGCGCGCCAGGTTGGGAATTTCGAAGGAGAAGTCGCACTCGAGCGTCTCCTCGTAGTGCTTGCGCTGGCCGTCATTCATGATGTCGTACACCATGCCGTGGACATCGTCGTGCGTGAGCGCCGGAACGTTGATGCGGCGCACGTCGCCGTGCACGCGTATCATGGGCGGCAGACCCGCCGAAAGATGCAGGTCGGAAGCCTTGTTTTTGACACCAAAGGCAAGCAGCTCGGCAATTTCCATTATAATTCTCTCGCGATTCAGGCAGTCGTTGACGAATTCGCCGACCATCCGGATTAATCGTGGTTATCACTGACCGCACATGGCGCAACCCTTCCTGCCCGGTCAATTTCTCGACTGATTATGTCCCTAATCGCTTCCAACTTGCAAGCCGTCATACGTCGATGCGATGCGGCTTTGGGGAAATATTTCCCGGGACAGGGACGTCATGTATGCCTGGTCGCCATTTCCAAAACGCAGCCTCCAGAGCGCATACGCGAGGCATTTTCCGCCGGTCAGCGCGCCTTCGGAGAAAATTATGTGCAGGAAGCCCTTGTCAAGATGCAGGCACTGTCCGACCTCCCGATCGAGTGGCATTTCGTTGGCCCGATCCAGAGCAACAAGGCAAAGCAGATCGCCCTGCATTTCGACTGGGTGCATGGTGTGGATCGAGGCAAGATTGCCGTGGCGCTGTCGCGCAATCGGCCGGAGGATAAAGGCCCGCTGAATGTGTGCATTCAGGTCAATGTCAGCGGTGAAAGCTCCAAAAGCGGCGTCGCTCCGCATGAGGCGCTGCCGCTCGCGCGCGCGATCGTGGCGTTGCCGGGGCTGCGCTTGCGCGGACTCATGGGCATCGTCGAAAATACGCGAGATACCCTGGTGCAGCACGCGCAGTTTCGCATGCTGCGCGAATTGCGCGAGCAGTTCGGCACTGCCGGGATATCCCTGGACACATTGTCCATGGGCATGTCCCAGGATTTTGAAGTCGCTATTGCAGAGGGGTCGAACATGGTGCGCATCGGCACGGCGATATTTGGTTCGCGGGAAGCGGTATCCTGATCATGGCGGCACGAGTCATGAACAATTGATCGAGAAGGCGGGTTTTGCATGAAGGTGGGATTTATCGGTGGCGGAAATATGGCGAGCGCGATTATCGGCGGGCTGCTGGCGCGAGGCTTTACTGCCGCGCAGTTTCATGTCGTGGAAGTCAGCCCCGAACGTCGCCAGGAACTCGCCAGCAGGTTCGCTGTGACCACTGCCGCCGAATCCGATGCCCGCCTTTCGTCGTGCGATGCACTGCTGCTCGCCACCAAACCCCAGCAGATGCACGCAGCAGCGAGCAACCTCAAGGCCCATTTGCACGAGCAGCTCGTCATCAGCATCGCCGCCGGCATACGTCTCGCCGATCTTGGCCGCTGGCTGGGCGGGTACGATAAACTGGTGCGTGCCATGCCCAACACTCCCGCGCTGCTTCATGCAGGCATAACCGGTCTTGCTGCTTCCGCAGGTGTGACGCCGCCCGGCCGCGAGCTCACCGATACGCTCATGGGCGCCGTGGGGGAAACCATCTGGTTTGACAACGAGTCGATGCTCGATGCAGTGACGGCAGTTTCGGGAAGCGGGCCGGCGTATGTGTTTTATTTCATCGAAGCGCTGGCCCAGGCAGGCGAGGAACTGGGAATGACCCGGGATGAAGCGCGCAAACTGGCGTTGCATACTTTTCTGGGGGCAGCCAGACTTGCCGCAGATAGCGACGAGGCGCCGGCGACGCTGCGTGCCAAGGTCACTTCCAAAGGAGGCACGACGGAACGCGCCATCGCGGCGATGGAAGCCGCCGCGCTCAAGTCGCATTTTATCGCGGCAGTGAAAGCTGCCGCTGACCGCTCCAGGGAACTGGGCGAAGAATTCGGGAAAAACTGATGTTGACCGATGCGCTGCGATATCTGCTGGAGACGGTTTTCCACCTGTTCGTACTGGCGGCATTGTTGCGCTTTTACATGCAGGCGCTACGCGCGCCGTTCCGCAATCCCATTGCCCAGTTTATCGCTGCGATCACCGATTTCGCCATCAAGCCGCTGCGACGTGTGGTGCCCGGACTGATGGGGCTGGATCTGGCGTCCTTTCTAGTGGCGTGGATCGCCGAATTTATTCTGGTGTTGCTGCTCTATTGGCTTTCCGGTGCACCGGCTTTCCCCTCTGGAGGAATATTTTCGGTATTGCTGTTCACCGCCTTTCTGCGGCTGCTGCGGCTGTCGCTTTACCTGCTGATCGCAGCGGTGTTCATCCAGGCGATCCTGTCATGGGTCAATCCCTATCATCCCATCACCCCTTTCTTCAATGCCCTGACCCAGCCCTTTCTCAAACCCTTGCGACGCATGATTCCCATTGTTGGCGGCGTTGATCTGACTCCCCTGGTGATATTGATCCTTTGCCAACTACTACTGATGCTGCCTGTCGCCTGGCTGGAAATGGAGTCGCAGCGCATGCTGCTGCACCTGGCGGGAAACTGATTTTCCGGTAAACTGTCCAGCCGGACTGCACGGTGACATAAGCAGAAGCAACCAGCGCCTGCGTGGAGAAAACGTGGAATTCGATCCATTGAGCGTCACTCGTTTCGAGAGCGAAATTGCACGCTATCACCACTGGCGCGAAGATCTTTCGCGCTCGGTGCAGAAATACCATGACTGGCTCGAGCGCACCAATCAGCTCGATGTCCAGCAGTCGATCCGCTTTTACGACCTGCTCGAAAACCTCAATCGCGGCCGCCTGCTACTCGCCTTTCTCGCCGAATTCTCGCGCGGCAAGTCGGAACTCATCAATGCGATGTTTTTCTCCAGCCTCAAGGAGAGATTGCTGCCTTCCGATGTGGGGCGCACCACCATGTGCCCGACCGAGATCTTTCACGATCCCAACGAGGAGCCTTATCTCAAGCTGCTTTCCGTCGAAACGCGCTACCGCGACGAATCCATCTCGCACCTGAAGAGCATGCCGGTCGAATGGAGCAAGATACGCCTCAACATCCATTCGCCTGCGCAGATGCGCGAAGCGCTCAAGTCGCTCGCCGACACCAAGCGCGTGTACGCCCTCGATGCGCGCATGATGGGCCTGATTCCGATGTTCGACGAGAACGGCAACGCGCCAGCCGAAGACGAAATCGTCGAAGTGCCGGCGTGGCGCTACGCCATGATCAACTACCCGCATCCGCTGCTCACCAGCGGCCTCGCGGTGCTCGACACGCCGGGCCTCAATGCGCTGGGCCTCGAACCCGAACTGACGCTGTCGACCGTGCCCAATGCGCACGCCATCCTGTTTTTGCTTTCTATCGACACGGGGGTCACCAAGAGCGACCTGGAAATCTGGGATCGCTACGTCAAAACCGGCCTGCCCGCCAAGATCGCCGTGCTCAACAAGATCGACCTGATGTGGGACGAACTGAAAACCCCGCAGGAAATCGATGCCGGCATCGCGCGCATGATGGAAAACACTTGCAAGACGCTCAACCTGCCCCCGGAAAAAGTATTCGCCGTATCGGCGCAAAAGGCGCTGTTGGGACGCATCCGCGAAGAGCCCGACCTGATCCGCAGAAGCGGGATCGAAAGGCTCGAACGCTACCTCGCCGACGAGATCATACCCATCAAGCGCCAGTTGCTCGCCAAGGCGGTGATGAACGACATCGGCGCCATGATGATGACCAGCCGCATGAGCATCATGCGCAAGCTCGAGGGCAACAAGACGGCGATCAACGAACTTGCTTCGCTGCAGGGCAAGGGGCGCGACATCCTGATGAAGTTGTGGGCCATGCTTACCGCGGAGAAGAACGCCTACACTGCCGCGCTGGCCGAATACAAGGTCAACAAGACCCAGTTCAACCAAAAGCGCGGCGCATTGATCGACCTCGTCAACCCGGCCAAGCTCGACCTGCTGTGCACGCGCAGTTTGCAGGCCATCAACGACTCGTGGACCACTGTGGGTCTGACCAGGGGCATGCGCGAGCTGATCCGTCTCATGAATCGGGAATTCGATACCGTGACGGCTGCGGGAGAAGACATCAAGAAACTCATGGAGGCGGCTTATAGCACCTTCCAGGTGAAGTTTAAATTCGAGAAGATGGACTTCCCGCCGCTCGATTTCGAAATGGCGCGTATCAAGCTCGAACTCCTGGTGCACCAGACTGAGGCGTTCTGCAGGGACCCGGTCAATGTCGTCATGACTGAAAAACACTTTTTGGTGAAGCGTTTCTACAATCGTCTGGTCGAGCAGGCGCGCACGGTATTCGCCGGAGCGCGCGCGCAGACCGAACGCTGGCTCGTGGCGGTTCCCCTGCCTCTCGAAACGCAAATCCGCGACCACAAGGCGCACCTGCAACAACGCCTTAACTCGGTGTCCAAGATCAACGACCGCAACGGCTCGATCAGCGAGGAAATGGCGGCGCTGAACAAGGCGCGCGAAGAGCTGCTCGGCCAATTCACCATGATCAACGGATTGATCAAGCAGGTCAGGGATAGCGCGCCGGAAGCAGGTTAGGTGTTCCTGTCGTGCTGGTTCTGATGGACATGGTCATACGGTAACACCCCACTTCTCCTCGACGCAGGGAAGGAGCTACGAGCCTCACATCAACACCACATCGTACTGCTCCTGCGTATACGCCGTCTCCACTTGCAGCGAAATCGGCTTCTTGATGAAATCCTCTAGCATGGTGAGTCCCTGCGATTCCTCGTCGAGAAAGCGGTCGATGACCGTCTGCGCGGCGAGAATGCGGAATTCCTTGGCGTCGAACTGGCGCGCCGAGCGCAGGATTTCGCGCAGGACTTCATAACACACCGTCTGCGCGGTCTTGATTTCGCCGCGTCCCGCGCAGGTCGGGCATGCTTCGCACAGGATATGCGCCAGGCTTTCGCGAGTGCGCTTGCGCGTCATTTCCACCAGCCCCAGTTGCGTGAAACCGTTTACCGTGATGCGCGTGCGGTCGCGCGACAGCGCCTTCTTGAATTCAGCCAGTACGGCGTTCTTGTGTTCTTCGGTGTCCATGTCGATGAAGTCGGCGATGATAATGCCGCCCAGGTTGCGCAACCGCAACTGGCGCGCGATGGCCTGCGTCGCTTCGAGATTGGTTTTGAAGATGGTGTCGTCGAAGCTTCTGCCGCTCACGAAAGCGCCGGTGTTGACGTCCACCGTGGTGAGCGCCTCGGTCTGGTCGAAAATGACATAGCCACCGGATTTGAGATCGACGCGCCGCGACAGCGCGCGCTCGATTTCGTCCTCGGCCGCGAACAGATCGAAAAGCGGGCGCTCGCCCGTGTAATGTTCGAGGACGAGCACGGCGCTGCGCGTGTACTTCTGGGCGAATTCGTTCAGCTTCTGGTAGGTTTCGCGGGAATCGACGATGATGCGCTCGGTCGATTCGCTGACCAGATCGCGCAGCACGCGCGCGGCCAGGTTCAGGTCCTGATACAGCAGCGACTGCGCCGGCGCGGTTCCGGTTGACTCCTCGATGCCGCGCCACAGCGTGATCAGGTATTCGATATCGGCGGTCAGTTCGGCGTCGGTTGCGGTTTCCGCGACGGTGCGCACGATAAATCCGCCGCTCGCGCCTTCCGGAAGCAGGCTGTGAACTTTCTCGCGAAGCTGCTCGCGTTCGGCTTCGTCCTCGATACGCTGCGAAATGCCGATATGGGTATCCGCGGGCAGGTAGACCAGCAGACGCCCGGCGATGCTGACCTGCGTGGAAAGCCGCGCCCCCTTGCTGCCAATAGGGTCCTTGATCACCTGGACGAGCAGGGTTTCGCCTTCGTGCAGGATTTTTTCGATCGGCTTGGCGTCGCCGTTGCGATTCGACCAGATATCGGCCACGTGCAGGAAGGCTGCGCGTCCCAGACCGATGTCGATAAAGGCGGACTGCATTCCCGGGAGAACGCGCGCCACGCGGCCAAGATAGATGTTGCCGACCAGGCCGCGGCTCGACACGCGCTCGATGTGCAGTTCCTGCACGGCGCCCTGCTCGAGGATGGCGACACGCGTTTCCTGCGGCGTGACGTTGATGAGAATCTGTTCGTTCATGAATCGGTCATTCCGGAATGCCGTAACAGTTGCATGGTCTCATATAAAGGCAATCCCATTACACCCGAGTAGCTGCCGGAGAGATGTTCGATGAAACCCGCGGCGCGTCCCTGTATGGCGTAGGCGCCCGCCTTGTCCATGGATTCCCCGGTTGCAACGTACTGGCGTATCGCGCCTTCGTCCAGTTTGCCGAACGTGACTTCGCTGCGCGACAAGGCGCAATGCACATCGTTTGAGACAGCTATGGCAATCGCCGTGAGTACGGTATGGGTACGTCCTGAAAGGCGGCTGAGCATGGCCACAGCCTCGTCATCGTTGGCGGGCTTGCCGAGAATGTCGCGGTCGAGCGTCACTGTGGTGTCCGCGGCCAGAATCAGGCGTTCGGGAAGGCGGCGCAGCATCATGCTGTGTCTGCCTGCCTCGGCCTTGAGGCGCGTGACACGCTGCACATAGTCGTCCGGCGCTTCGCCGGGAAGGGGCGTTTCATCGACCTCGCACCGCCCGGTTGGCGTTTCGCGCAGCGGCAACAACTCGAAGGCGATGCCTGCCTGGCGCAGCAATTCCATGCGGCGCGGGCTTTTCGAGGCGAGATAAAGGGATGTCATTCGCGGTGATAGGGGTGATTGCTCAATAGCGACCATGCGCGGTAGAGTTGTTCGGCAAGCAGCACGCGCACCAGTCCATGCGGCAGCGTGCACCCCGACAACGCCACGCTGTGGTGTGCGGTTTTTTTCAGGGTTGCCGCCAGGCCATCCGCGCTGCCGATGATGAATGCGGGTGCGGCGCCGTCACGCATCCACTCGCGCATCCACGCCGCGAGCGCGCTTGTCGACAGCATCGCGCCATGCTCGTCGAGCACGATGCGCAGGGCATTTCTGGGGAGCGCCGTTTCGATGCGCGCCTGTTCGGCGGCGAGGATTCTCTCCAGCGTTTTTCCGGTGCGCTCCGCCGGCTTGAGCTCGACCAGGTCGATGCGCGCCTCGGGCGGCATGCGCTTGGCGTATTCCTCGAAACCGGTCTGGATCCACGCGGGCATTTTGTGCCCCACGGCAACGAGGGTCAGCTTCACGCTTTGCGGCGGCGCGCGGTCGCCTTGCCCGCCGGTTTTTTGGCGGTACTTTTTCCAGCAGCCGGTTTTTTGGCGGTACTTACGCCGGCAACCGGTTTCTTTGCGCTGCTTTTGGCGCCGGTTTTAGTGCGCGTGGTGCTGGTTTTCGCGATCGCGGCTTTCTTTGTGGCGGTCTTGGGCTTGCTGCGTGTCGCAACCTTGTCGTCGCCCTTTTCCCTGGCTGCGCGGGCCGGCGCCTTCTCCTTCATTACAGGCTTGGGAAACTCTACTTTGCCGTCGAGCCACAGATCCTCCAGCCGGTAATAATCGCGGATCGCCGGCTGCATCACGTGCACGACGATGTCGCCCAGATCGACCAGTACCCAGTCGCCGGTCTCCTCGCCTTCCGATCCATATACGGTCGCACCGGCTTCCTTGAGGCGTTCCTTGACGTTGTTGGCGAGCGCGCGCGTCTGCCGGTTCGAGTCGCCGCTTGCCACCACGAGATAATCGAACAGCGAAGTCAGCTTGCTCACATTGAGCATCACGATGTTTTTTGCCTTGATTTCTTCGAGCGCGTCGATGACTGCGCTTTTCGCCTTGCGGATATCCATCTCACTCCTGAATGTACAAATGTTGCTGTTGAATATAATCGAGAACCGCGTCCGGAACCAGGTAGCGTGCACACTGCCCGCCGCGGATCTTGTCGCGGATCGAGGTGGCCGATATGTCGAGATAGGGGATGCGCAGATGGTAGATCAGTCCTGCGGGGCGGATTTTCAAGACGCCGGCATCGACCACGGTCATCTGCTTCCTGAGCGCGGAAAACTCGGCTGCGTCCGGAGCGGCATCGGCCGATTCGCGCGCCACCGCGCCGCGCCACGCCACCACGAAATGCGCCAGAAGAAACAGCTCGCGCCAGCGGTGCCAGGTATGCAGGCGCTCGAACGCCTCATTGCCGATCAGCCATAGCAGGGGCGTGCCGTTCCCGAGTTCGGCGCGAAATTCGCTCAGGGTATCGAAAGTGTAGGTCGCACCGGCGCGCGCGAGTTCGCGCTCGTCGATGGCAAAGCGCGGTTCCTGTGCAATGGCCAGGCGCAGCATCGCCGCGCGGTGCGCGGCAGGCGTCAGGAGCGAATCGCCTTTTTGCCAGGGCGAACCGGAGGGGAGAAAAACGAGGCGCCCGAGGCGCAGCGCGTCGCACAGTTCGGCCGCCGCGCGCAGATGGCCGAAATGAACCGGGTCGAAGGTGCCGCCAAAAAGTCCGATGGAAGTGCGCAAGAGTAGGGGGCGCTCTTAGTTACGCACTTGGCCGTTGCCGAGGACAATCCACTTTTGCGATGTCAGGCCCTCCAGCCCGACCGGCCCGCGCGCATGCAGCTTGTCGGTGGATATGCCGATCTCGGCGCCGAGTCCGTACTCGAAACCGTCGGCGAAACGCGTCGAGGCGTTGACCATCACCGAACTCGAATCGACCTCGCGCAGGAATCGCATGGCGTGCGAATGATCCTCGGTGACGATGGCGTCGGTATGTTGCGAGCCGTATTGCGCGATGTGCGCGATCGCCTCGTCGATGCCGGGAAGCGTCGCAATGGAAACGATCGGGGCGAGATATTCGGTGTGAAAATCATCTTCGCTCGCATCCTTGACGCCGGCTATGCCCGCGGCTTCGAGAATGGCGCGGCTTTCCGGGCAGCAGCGCATTTCGACGCCCTTGTCCGCATAAATCCTGCAGATGCGCGGCAGCACCGCGGGTGCGATTGCCCGGGCCACCAGCAGCGTTTCCATGGCGTTGCACACGCCGTAGCGGTGCGTCTTGGCGTTGTCGGCGATGCGCACCGCCTTGTCGGCGTCGGCGCCTGCATCGATGAAAACATGGCAGATGCCGTCGAGGTGCTTGATGACGGGAATTCTCGCCTCCGCCGTAATGCGCGCGATCAGGCTCTTGCCGCCGCGCGGCACGATGACATCGACGTACTGGCTCATGGTGATGAGCTCGCCCACCGCGGCGCGGTCGGGCGTTTCGATGACCTGCACCGCATGCTGCGGCAGTCCCGCGTGCTGCAACCCGGCGTGCAGGCAGCGTGCGATGGCGACATTGGACTCGATGGCTTCTGCGCCACCGCGCAGGATACAGGCATTGCCCGATTTGAGGCACAGCGCGGCGGCGTCGGCGGTTACATTGGGGCGCGATTCGTAGATGATGCCGATCACGCCGATCGGAACGCGCATTTTGCCGGCCTGGATGCCGCTGGGGCGGTATTTGAGATCGGTGATTTCGCCGACTGGATCGGCAAGCGCGGCAACCTGCCGCAAGCCTTCGGCCATCGCGTTGATGGATTTTTCATCGAGCGTCAGGCGGTCGATGAAGGCTGCATCGCACCCTTCGCTGCGCGCGCGCGCCACGTCGCGCGCGTTGGCGGCAATGATGCGGTCGCGTTCTTCGGCGAGGGCATCGGCTGCGGCGTGAAGCGCGGCGTTCTTGGCGGCGGTCGCGGCGGCGGCGAGTTCACGTGCAGCGGCGCGCGCGGCGATTCCCGCACTCTGCATATAGGCCTTGATGTCGCCGGGTGGGATATGCGTTCGGTCGTTCATGGCTGTTACTTTACGCCGCTTCCTTGAGCAGGGTTTTGCCGTCGATGGCGCACGCGAGTTGTTTCATCCCAAGCCACGCGTCGCTGGCGTCCAGGCCCTTTATCATGCGGTCGATCCGCGCCGCTTGCAAGAGGCAGCCTTGCAGCGAGGCGGTCGAGTGGCGGCGCGCGGTGCGCTGCAACTGCTGCATCTTTTTGGGCGAGGGCTGCCGGCCCGAGCGCGTTACTCCCACGGCACGCAACAACTGGCGGACTTCATTGGCGAGCACCCACAAAATCAGCGGCGCGGCCTCGCCCTCGGCTTTCAACCCGTCGAGGATGCGCATCATGCGCGCCACATCGCCTTCATGCAGTGCATCGGCAAGCTGAAACGGGTTGTAACGCGACACGTCGAGCACACAATCCTTGATCTGCCCGAAAGCGATCTCGCCCTCGGGAAGCAGCAGCGCGAGCTTGCGGACTTCCTGCATCGCGGCGAGCAGATTGCCTTCAACCTGATCGGCCAGAAAATCCAGCGCCTCGCCGCCGGCGTGCTGTTTTTGTCTTGCCAGGCGCGCGGCCAGCCATTCGGGCAACCTGGCGCGTTCCACCGCGCGCGCCTCGACCATCACGGCGGCTTCCTCCAGCGCGGCAAACCACTTGGTCTTTTGCCCCTGCCAGTCGATGTCGGGGAGCATGACCAGCGTTACCGTTTCCTCCGGCAGGCGGCGCGCGAATTCCTCGATGGCGCGGCCGCCTTCCGTACCAGGCTTGCCCGTCGGTATGCGCAGCTCCAGCAGTCGCTTCGATCCGAACAGCGACATGCTGGCCGCCGACATGCGCAGCGCATTCCAGTCGAAACCCTGTTCGGCGGTAAACATTTCATGTTCGAGATAACCCGCATCGCGCGCCGCCAGGCGCAATGCATCGGCCGCTTCGAGAGCAAGCAGGGGTTCCGCGCCAAACAGCACATACAACGGTGCGGGTTCCTTGGGGAGGCGCTGCAAAAACTGTTCGCTGGAAAGGCGCATGGCGTCAGTTTGATGGCGTGGCGCGTTTGACATTGGCGAGGCGGCGCAATATCTGCTGCACCACGTCGCTTTCCATATCCTTGTAAAGCAGCGCTTCCTCCTGCTGTTTGGCGAGGACGAAAGCGTCGTCGTAGGACATGATGCGCGTCAGATTGACTTCGCTTTTCGGCACCAGCATCGCGCCCCTGGCATCGGTGACCTGGTAGCCGACGCGCAACTTGAGTTGAAACTCGCGCACGCGTCCCGCACCCGAGAGCGACAAAATTATTTTGTCGCGGCTTTCCTCGACAATGGCAAGGCGCGCATCGGCCTTCGCTGCTTCGCTGGCAATTCTGGTTTGTGTCGCCTGCAGCCTGCGCGTCAGGTCGCGGGCGACGGGCGATCCGGCGGGCGCGGTGATATGAATGTCGCGAAAAGGAATGGTCACATCGCCACGCAACTGGAAACCGCACGCCGTCACGAGCAGCACACAGGCAAGCCCCAGGCAGTACAAGCGGGGCACTTTACACCACCACATTGACCAGTCTTCCGGGCACCACGATCACTTTCTTGATCGCCTTGCCTTCGGTGTGTCTGGCGACGCCCGCGTCGGCGAGGGCGAGTTTTTCAATGGCTTCCCTGGCAGCGGTCTTGGGCACGCGTATACTGCCGCGAAGTTTGCCGTTCACCTGCACCACAAGTTCGATTTCGTCCTGATCGAGCGCGGCGGGGTCGGGCTGCGGCCAAGACGCATCGAGCAGGCTGCCGAATTCCTTCACGTAACCCAGCTCGACCCAAAGCGTGTGCGTGATGTGCGGCGCGACCGGATAGAGCACCCTGAGCAGAATGCCCAACGCTTCATCTTTCGCAGCGTTGGCCGCATGCGCCGCAATGTCGCCGCCGGGGTTGAATTGTTCGATCGCGTTGAGCATTTTCATGCACGCGGAAACCACCGTGTTGTACTGCAGCCGGCCATAGTCGTGATCGGCCTGGCGCAGCGTGGCATGGATTTCATGGCGGAATTTCTTGAGCGCGGCGTTGTTCTCGATGGCGCGTGTATCGCCAAGGCCGGCGCGAATCGCCTTCCCATGCTGCTCTGCGTATAGCCACAGGCGGCGCAAAAAACGGAACACCCCTTCCGCGCCCGAATCCGACCACGCCGCGCTCTGGTCGGGAGGCCCGGCGAACATGACGTAGGCGCGCGCCGTATCGGCGCCGAATTTTTCGATGATGTCTTTCGGTTCGACGACATTGTTCTTCGATTTGGACATTTTCTCGACGCCGCCGAGCACGACGGGTTGGCCGTCGCCCTTGGCAATGGCGCCGGTAGGACGACCCTTGTCGTCGTGTTTCACTTCGACTTCTTCGGGGTAGTACCAGCGCCGCTTGCCGTTGGCGTCGTCGCGATAAAAACATTCCGCCGAGAGCATGCCCTGCGTGAACAGATTGGTAAAAGGCTCGTCGAATTTCACCAGCCCGAGATCGCGCATCACCTTGGTCCAGAAGCGCGCATACAGCAGGTGCAGCACCGCGTGCTCGATGCCGCCGATGTACTGGTCCATCGGCATCCAGTAGTCGTTGCGCGCATCGACCATGGTGTTCTGCGCGTCCGGCGAGCAATAGCGCATGTAGTACCACGACGAATCGATGAAGGTGTCCAGGGTGTCCGTCTCGCGCCGCGCGGCCTTGCCGCACGCCGGGCAGATGCAGTGCAGGAAGCGTTCGTCCTTGTTGAGCGGATTGCTGCCGCCGTCGGGGACGAGGTCTTCGGGGAGGATTACCGGCAATTCCTTTTCCGGAACGGGGACCGGACCGCACGCATCGCAATGGATGATGGGAATGGGCGTTCCCCAGTAACGCTGACGCGAGATGCTCCAGTCGCGCAGGCGGTACTGGATTTTCTTTTCGCCACCGCTCGCCTTGGTCTGTGCGGCAACATAATCAACTGCCTGCTCGTGGTTCAGCCGGTCCATCGCGCCGGACTGCATGCACTTGCCATGCTCGGTGTAGTGCGTCTGCCAGGCGTCGACCGAAAAAGGTTTGCCGTTATCGATGACCTGCCTGATCGTCAGGCCATATTTTTTGGCGAATGCGAAATCGCGCTCGTCGTGCGCGGGAACGCCCATGACGGCGCCATCGCCGTAGCTCATCAGCACATAGTTACCGACCCATACCGGAATTTTTTCGCCGCTGAGCGGGTGGGTGACGGCCAACCCGGTTGGCATGCCTTTTTTTTCCATGGTCGCCAGTTCCGCTTCGGCGACGCCGCCGTGCTTGCACTCCTCGATGAACGCGGCAAGTTTGGCGTCGCCGCAGGCGGCGGCGGTGGCGAGCGGGTGTTCGGCGGCGACCGCGCAGAACGTCACGCCCATGATGGTGTCGGCGCGCGTGGTGAACACATACATGGCGCCGCCGCCGATCGGTGCACCGTCAGCGTCGCGGATGTCATGGGCAAAGGCAAAACGCACGCCGACCGATTTGCCGATCCAGTTTTCCTGCATGGTGCGCACACGCTCCGGCCAGCCTGGGAGATGGTTCACCACGCCATCGAGCAGTTCTTCGGCGTACTGCGTGATGCGCAGGTAGTAGCCGGGAATTTCGCGTTTCTCTACGACCGCTCCCGAACGCCAGCCGCGCCCGTCGATGACCTGCTCGTTGGCGAGCACCGTCTGGTCGATCGGATCCCAGTTCACCACCTGCGTCTTGCGGTAGGCGATGCCTTTTTCGAGCATTTTCAAAAACAGCCACTGGTTCCAGCGGTAGTAATCTGGTTTGCAGGTGGCAAGCTCGCGCGACCAGTCGAAGGCGAGTCCGAGCGGACGCATCTGCGCCTTCATGTCCGCGATATTGGCGTAGGTCCACTTTGCGGGCGGCACATTGTTGGCGATGGCTGCGTTTTCGGCGGGCAGGCCGAACGCATCCCAGCCCATCGGCATGAGCACGTTGTAGCCGTTCATACGCCGCTGGCGCAGCATCACATCGTTGATGGTGTAGTTGCGCACGTGTCCCATGTGCAGCTTGCCGGAGGGGTAGGGGAGCATCGAGCAGGCGTAATACTTGGGTTTCTCGCGCCCCTCTTTGTCCCTGGCGTGCTCGACGACTCGATAAACGTCCGCGGCTTCCCATTCGCGCTGTACGGTTTCTTCGATGGTTTTGGGATGGTACTGGGCGTGCATGCGCGCAACTTGTCGACGGGAAAGTGGAATTATACCTTGCGACCCGTGGATCGCCGTGGATTGCCACACCGATTGAGATGTGAAAAAATCCACGTTCGCACACAGCGCTCTCGAAACAACATCAAGGTCAAAAAACACATGAAAATTCTCTTTGGCGCATTACTTCTGCTGGCATCCGAATTGGCATTGGCTGCCTCATCCATCAATGTGCTGAGCCTGCAGTTCCCGGCCTGGGTGGAACGTAACGGGCTTTCCATTCCGCTCGGTTCGGGCGTCGAGCTGCAAGGCGGCGACCAAGTGAAAACCGGCGCCGGCGGACGCGTGCAGATCAGGTTCCAGGAAGGCAGTATCGTCAAGCTCGGCGAGAACGCCACGTTTCTGATCGACAAGGCCGCACTCGCCAAGGATGGCGTGTTTCGCGCCGGCCTGCGCGTGCTCGCGGGTGCGTTCCGCTTTACCACCGACGCGCTTTTCAAGAGCAAGGGTCGCGATGTGCGTATCGATATAGTGAGAAATGCCACCATCGGCATTCGCGGCACCGACGTGTGGGGGCGCGCGCGCGACGACAAGGACATCGTCTGTCTGATCGAAGGCAGGATCGAAGTGACTGGCAACGACGGCAATAAGCTGCAGCTCGATCAAGCGCTGCAGTTGTTCCAGTCGACGCGCAAGGCGCCGCCCGGGCCGCTCACTTTCATCGATCCCAGGCAGCTTGCGGTGCTGGCGCTTGAGACCGAGCTCGAAGAAGGCAAAGGCGCGGCAACGCTAAAAGGCGCCTGGCGCGTCGTCGCATCGGGGTTCGCGAATCGCAATGAGCGCCTGGCGGCTTACCACGGCATGCGCGCCGGCGGCTATCCGGCCGAGTTGGGCGCATCGGGCGCACTGCACCTGGACGGGCTGGCGAGCGAGGCCGATGCGCAGGCGCTGGCCGCGTCGCTCAAAGGGAAATTTCCGGGAACCTACATGGCGGGCAAGACAGGCGCCTCGCGCAGATGATTTTTAACTTACTGGCGGGTGGGGAGCGTATAATCCCGCCTGTCCACATCTGCAGCCGGAAATGTCTTCGCTCCTCGGTAATCTCAACCCAGAACAACTCAAGGCAGTCACCCTGCCGCGTCAGCCGGCGCTGGTTCTCGCGGGCGCGGGAAGCGGCAAAACGCGCGTACTCACCACGCGCATCGCACACCTGATCCAGAGCGGTCAGACGAGTCCCGCGGGCATCCTCGCGGTGACCTTCACCAACAAAGCGGCGCGCGAAATGCTTACGCGCATCGAGAGCATGCTGCCGATCAACACGCGCGGCATGTGGGTCGGCACCTTCCACGGGCTGTGCAACCGCCTGCTGCGCGCGCACCATCGCGATGCCGGGCTGCCGCAGACTTTCCAGATTCTCGATTCGCAGGACCAGCAGTCGGCGATCAAGCGCCTGTTGAAGGCGCTCAACGTCGACGACGAAAAATTCAAGCCGCGCGAAATGGGATGGTTCATCAACGGCGCCAAGGAACAGGGGCTGCGCGCCGCCGCCGTAGAGGCATTCGACGATTTCACGCGCCGCCAGGTCGAAATTTACCGCGCATACGACGAACAGTGCCAGCGCGAGGGTGTCGCCGATTTTGCGGAACTGTTGCTGCGCACCTACGAGTTGTTGACGCGCAACGCGTCGCTGCTCGAGCACTATCGCGAGCGTTTCAAGTACATCCTGGTTGACGAGTTCCAGGACACCAACCGCCTGCAATACCAGTGGATTCGCCTGCTCGCGGGCAATGACGGTTGCGTGTTCGCCGTGGGCGACGACGACCAGAGCATTTACGGATTCCGCGGCGCCGAGATCGGCAACATGCGCGACTTCCAGCGCGATTTCGGCGTTACCGAGGTAATCAAGCTGGAACAGAACTACCGCTCGCACGGCAGCATCCTCGACGCCGCCAACGCCGTCATCAAGCACAACAGTGCGCGCCTCGGCAAGAACCTGTGGACCGACGCCGGGCGCGGCGAGCCGCTGCGCATTTATGCCGCCGTCAATGATGCCGAGGAAGCCAATTTCATTCTCGACGAAGTGAAGGCGCTGCACCGCGAAGGCATGGCGCTTTCCGCCATGGCGCTTCTATACCGCTCCAACGCGCAGTCGCGCGTGCTCGAACACGCGCTGTTCCGCGCCGGGATCGCCTACCGCGTTTACGGCGGGCTGCGCTTTTTCGAGCGCCAGGAAATCAAGCACGCGCTCGCCTACCTGCGACTTGCCGCCAACCACGATGACGATGGCGCGTTTTCGCGCGTGGTCAATTTCCCGCCGCGCGGTATCGGCGCGCGCACCATCGAACAGTTGCAGGAGGCCGCGACCAGGGGCGGCACGTCGCTCTTGCAGGCGGCGCGCACCAACGCCCTCTCCGGACGCGCCGCGGGCGCGGTGGGTGCGTTCATCAACATAATCGAAGGTCTCAAATCGTCGAGCGAAGCGCTTACCCTTCCCGAGTTGATCGATGAAATCATCGAAAAGAGCGGTCTCAAGGCGCACTATCAGGCAGAACGCGAAGGCGCCGACCGCCTCGAAAACCTTGCGGAACTTTCCAACGCCGCGGCGACATTCGGCGACGAATACGAAGGCGAGGACACCACGCTGGTCGGATTCCTCACGCATGCCAGTCTCGAAGCCGGCGAGCACGAAGCGGGTGCAGGCGAGGACTGCCTGCAACTCATGACCGTACATTCGGCCAAGGGGCTCGAGTTTCGCGCCGTGTTCCTGAGCGGACTTGAGGAGGGGCTGTTTCCGCACGACAACAGCCGCGACGAACTCGACGGCATCGAGGAAGAGCGCCGCCTCATGTACGTGGCGATCACGCGCGCGCGCGAACGCCTCACCCTCTCCTATGCCGGAATGCGCATGCTGCATGGTCAGCCGCGCTATGGCGTGGTGTCGCGTTTCGTCGACGAGATTCCTGCGGAGCTGTGCAAATGGATCGTGCTTCCCGAGAAGGCGGCAACCTTCAACTCCTACAGCAAAGGTTATCAGAACGATATGTTCACACCGGACCGGAAATTGAGTGTCGGCAGCGGCAGGCTTGCCGCATCGGACTACGACAAATCGGTGGCCGTGCGCGCCGGATTCGAAACGCAGCGTCCCGACGCGCACCCCTTCGCCATCGGCCAGAACGTGGCGCACGCCCGCTTCGGCGAAGGCGTGGTGGTCAACTTCGAAGGTCTCGGGCCCGACGCGCGCGTGCAGGTCAAGTTCAGCGGCGAGGGCGTCAAGTGGCTGGCGCTGCAATACGCCAAGCTGACACCAGCGGCGTGATTTTCTCGAAAAACTTGCCTTTCATCACGGTATTCGCTTGAGGTCATTGTTCGCTTACGAAGTGGAAATGGATTTACACAGCCGTATCGCAGACTGCTTCAATCCAGTAACCATCCGGATCGACCACAAACGCCGCATAATAATTCGGCCCATAGTGTGGCCTCAAACCTGGCGCGCCATTGTCTTTCCCGCCGTTGTTCAAAGCCGCATCGTGAAAATCATGTACAGCCTGTCTGGCAGGCGCGGTGAACGCGAGGTGAAATCCTGCGCCAGGCGCAACTGCCTGACCTGTACATAGCTTCAGCGCGAACTTGTCCCCACCCCCGGCGCGCCCATAACCCACGGCGGCATTTGGCTTGCTGTCGCCAAGGTCCTCCCATACGCGAACGTAGCCAAGAGTAGCGAGTACTGCGTCGTAGAAGGCAGCAGCGCGATGTATGTCTGTGACGCCGAAGGAGAGGTGGTGGAGCATGGGGCGTAGCTTGTCTATCGGGACTGTGGAATTATCACCGGGATGTCGTGCCGCGTCAGAACGAAATTGTAAACCGTACGTCACGTCATGCGCTGAGGAAAATTGTGCGTTCCCGGCTAGTTCCCTGCCGGCCAGAAATCTTCTGGCGGAAATTCGGCGAACTGCGGCAGCGTATCCGTGATCTCGAACCACGGCGCCCTGGAGGCGGTGTGGATATGCACGATAGGCCGGATGCCTGGATCCTCATCCAGGGAGCCTGCAGGAATAATGACATGCGCCCCCTCCTCCTCGAGTACCGGAATATTGGAGCCGCAGACCCCGCAAAATGCGCGCAAATTGCCAGGCGAGGACCGGTAGTTCACGATGAGCGACTGGCCCGAGAGCCAGCGGAAGCAATTGCCATGCGCGTGCAGAAAGGTCCCGAAAGCCGCGCCAGAAACTTTGCGGCACATGGAACAGTGGCAATGATTGATGAACTGGGGTGCGCCCCCGAGCTCGAAGCGCACCTTGCCGCAAAGACAGGAACCCTTGATCATGGTGTTTTCTCCATGGGCTTGATCGCCCGCCAGGGAATGGGGTGCTATCCGCCGGCTATTCCCTGTCGCCGGGCGCTGGCGCAGCCGCGCTGCTTCCCTGTCCATCCTCGCGAAACATCGCCTTGTAGCTGGTGTAGTTGCTGATCACCATGAGCGGCATGGCGATGAACAATCCCGCGCCGTAGGGGAGAATGGCGAGGGCGTAGATCACCACCACCAACACGCCGTACAGCAGCACCGCGCCAAAATTGGAAACGAAGGCGTAAATGCTCCAGCGCATGGCGTGCGCGGCGCTCATTTTGTGGAATGCGAGCAGCGGTGGCGCGAACCACAGCGCGCCTTTCACCAGCGAGATCAGCGCGAGGCCGAGAATGATCAGCCATTCCTTGCCGGAGAATGCCGTGCGCAATCCCTCCATGTCGAGGCTGCCATCGGCGGTGGTGGGGATTTCGGGAAGACCGAGGAGCGCCATCATGACGATGATCGCCAGCGTGGCGAGGAACATGACCGTGCCGACGCTGATGAGCGGGACGGCATTTACCCGGAATGCGGCAAACAGATGCACCATGCGCGGTACTTCACCGCTCTCCTGCGCGCGCGCGGCGATCATGAATCCGGCGAAGAAGATCGGTTGCAACAGGTTCGCGGCGAGCTGGCCGAGGACCGGGATGAGCAGCAGCCCCAGGGTCAAGGCAATCCACCCGGCGGTCAGGCCCATCCATGCAAAGGGCGCCACTTTGAAAAGCCGCCACGCATCTCTGATCCAGAGCAGCGACTGTGCGGTGGGGACGTCGACAACTTGCACGCCGTTTACCTTATCGGCCTGGCGTGTTCGATATGGTGGCGCAACAGACGTTCGCTGAATCCGTGATCCTTGGAGTGGGTGAGTTCGCCTTCCTGCGGAAAGTGCACATAGCCCAGCCTGCCCAGCCAGGTGCGCAAAGCGGCGCGGCGCAGCATGGCTGGCCACAGCGCGTGCTCGTTATCTTCGAATGCGCGCACCTCCTGGTAGCCTTCGAGGAGCGCATTGCAGCGCGGCAGGTCGAGCGTGGCGTCGGCGCGCGTGCACCAGTCGTTGGCGGTGATGGCGACATCGTAAAGCAGGCTGTCGTCGCACGCGAAGTAAAAGTCGATCACACCGGGCCTGCCTTCCCCGTCCCAGAGGATGTTGTCGCGAAACAGGTCGCCGTGGATGATGCCGAGCGGAATGTCGGTATCGTGGATCTTCGCCTGATAGACATTTTCCGAGGCGATGAGCGCATTTTCTTGCGCCGAGAGTTTCGCTGCCGCGTGCGCCGCGAAAGCTTCGCGCCATTCGCGCCCGCGCCAGTTCTTCATGCCCATGTCGAAATCGACGCCGATCTCGTGCATTTCAGCCAGCAACTGGCCGACCGCGAAACAGTCGCTGGTATCGGGATCGAGCAGCGGCTCACCCGCGAGGCGGCTGACGATCGCCGCGGGCCTGCCGTTGAGAATGCCGAACAGTTCGTTGACGTGGCTGGGCGCGAAGCGCACTTGCGGGCGCGGGCAGTTGAAGTCGTTCTTCGCGAGATATTCCATCAGGCGCAGGTAAAAAGGCAGATCCTCGATGGTGAGTTTTTCGAACAGCGTCAGCACATACTCGCCGGTGGGGGTGGTGAGAAAAAAATTGCTGTTTTCGACGCCGGCGGCGATGCCTTCGAGCGAATCGACATCGCCAAGCGCGTACTGGGCGAGGAAAGCCTGCGCCTCATCTTTGGTTACGGGGGTGAAAACACTCATGATGTGGTGTGGAATATAAAATTAAATGTGCAATGCCGGCATTACCAGGAGTGGATTACCCACATCGGCACGGCGATATTGGGCGCAGGGCCATCCACCTTCACAAAAGTCCCGTCACCTTTCGGATCGACCAGCCAGTAAGGTGCACCGTTCACCGGCACGATGCGCATTTTATAGAGCTTGCCCTTGATGCGATACTCCTCGACCCTGTCCTGCCCCTTGGCCCTGATGGTCACCTGCGGTTCGAGCGCGGGATCGTCGGCGATTTGCGGTGGTGGCGGGACATCCTCCACCGGCTGCGAGCCGGGGGGCAGCGGACGCGGCTGCGACTGGGCGGCGAGCGCCAGCGCCATCAATGCTGTGGCGAGTATCGGTTTGAGATAGAGATTCATGCTGCATATCCTGAGAATAGGAGGCGAGTGAAGTGTAGCATTGCGGCGCATATATCTTTTGATTGCGATCAGTGATTGCCGAAATATTCCGGTGCGTTACAGATTCAGTTCCAGTGCTTTTTCCGACGGGCTCGGCTGGAAGCCGCGCGTGGCGTAGTGGTCGAATATGGCTTCGACCACGGCATGCGGGTCGTCGACCATCTTGATGAGATCGAGGTCTTCGGGGCTGATCATGCCAGCGGTAACCAGCGTATTCCGGAACCACGCCACGAGCGGCGCCCAGAAACTTTCCTGCATCAGGATAATGGGGAAGCGGCGGATCTTGCCGGTCTGCACCAGCGTGAGCGCCTCGAACAGTTCGTCGAGCGTGCCGAAGCCGCCGGGCATCACCACATACGCGGAAGCCGATTTCACGAACATTACCTTGCGCGCGAAAAAATGCTGGAAGGTGTGCGAGACATCCTGATAATCGTTGGCCGATTGTTCGTGCGGCAACTGGATGTTGAGCCCCACGCTGGGTGACTTGCCGGCGAACGCTCCCTTGTTGACCGCTTCCATGATGCCGGGGCCGCCGCCCGACAGCACCGCGAACCCCGCATCGGAGAGCAGGCGCGCCACCTTCTCGGAGAGTGCGTAGTCGGCGCTGCCCGGCACGGTGCGCGCGCTGCCGAAAATCGCGACCGCGGGATGGATCGCGGCGAGGCTTTCCGTTGCCATGACGAATTCGGCCATGATCTCGAACATGCGCCACGATTCGCGCGCCGTGGTTCCCGAGCGGACCTGCATTTCAGGGTCGGAAAGTCTGGGAATTTTGGGTGTCATGCGAGTCTCCTTCGAAACTTCATCAACTGTCAGCCGCTGTTTCTCAACCCGGCCGCCAGCCCGTTGATGGTCAGATGTATCGAGCGCTTGACGCGTTCCTCGGTACTCCCGGCGCGATAGCGCTTGAGCAATTCCACCTGTATGTGGTTGAGCGGGTCGAGGTACGGAAAGCGGTTGCGGATCGAGCGAGCCAGCGTGGGGTTCTCGACCAGAAAGGCGCTGCGACCGGTGATGGCGAACAGCATATCGACGCTTGTCTGCCACTCGTTCTTGAGCGCCCCGAAAACGCGCTCGCGCAATGCCTCGTCCGGGCACAGTTCGGCGTAGCGCGATGCGATGGTGAGGTCGCTTTTGGCGAGCACCATGTCCATGTTGGACAGCACCGCGCGGAAGAACGGCCATTCGCGATTCATCGCGGCGAGCGTTTCGAGCCCCTGGTCGCCGTTTTTCGCGAGCCACTGTTTCACCGCGCTGCCGAACCCATACCAGCCGGGCAGCATGAGCCGGCACAGCCCCCAGCTGAACACCCAGGGAATGGCGCGCAGGTCTTCGATGCGCGCCGAGGGCTTGCGCGACGCGGGGCGGCTGCCGATATTGAGCTCGGCGATTTCGTTGATCGGTGTCGAGGCGCGGAAATATTCGTCGAAGCCGGGCGTCTCGTAAACCAGTTGGCGATAGGCGCGGAAGGCCAGTTCCGACAGCTCGGCCATCGCTTCGGAATAACGCTCGTGCCGGTCGCCGTCGATGCGCTGCGTCTGCAGGCTGGCTTCGAGCGTGGCGGCGACCAGCGTTTCGAGATTGCGCCGCCCGAGATTGGGATCGGAATATTTGCTGGCGATGATTTCGCCCTGCTCGGTCATGCGCAATGCGGCATCGACGCTGCCTTCGGGCTGGGCGCGAATCGCCTCGTAGGAAGGCCCGCCGCCGCGCCCCACGGTGCCGCCGCGGCCGTGGAACAGCCTGAGCCGGATATTCACTTCGCGGTGCAGTTTCACCAGCTCGATTTCGGCGCGATACAGTTCCCAGTTGGCGGTGAGATAGCCGCCATCCTTGTTGCTGTCCGAGTAACCGAGCATGATCTCCTGCTGCGCGCCGCGGCTGGCAATCCACTCGCGGTAAATCGGCAGGGCATACACGCGCGCCATGATCGCCGCGGCGACGCGCAGATCGCCGATGGTTTCGAACAGCGGCACGATGTCGAGCGCGAGGCTGGCGGGGTGCAGGTTGTACGCGGGATCGAGCAACCCGCCTTCCTTGAGCATCACCGCCAGCTCGAGCAGGTCCGAGGCGCTTTGCGTTTTGGAAATAATCGAGGTGCGGATCACGCGCTCGCCAAACGCGCGGCGGATGCGCGCCGCGGCGTTGAACACGGCCAGCTCGCCCTGCGTCTGTTCGCTGTATTCGAGATGCGGCGAGAACAGCAGGCGCGGCGAGGAAAGCTCGCGCGCGAGCAGTTCGATGCGCGCCTCCTCGTCGAGCGCGCTGTAGTTCGCGCACGCACCGGCGCGTGCCAGCAGCTCGCCGACCACGGCTTCATGCACATCGGAATTCTGGCGCAGGTCGAGAGTGGCGAGATGAAAACCGAATACTTCGACGGCGCGCTTCAACTGGTCGAGCCTGCCTTCGGCGAGCAGCGTCGCGCCATGCGCGCGCAGCGACACGTCGATCACCTCGAGGTCGCGCAGAAATTCGGCGGCATTCGCGTAGGGCGGCGCTTCGACGTGCGCGGCGCGCGCCGGGGGCGTGCCGCACAGCTCGCGCAGCGTCATGGCGAGGCGCGCATAGATGCCCACGATCGCCTGGCGGTAAGGCTCGTCGACCCGAAAAGGCGAGGCGTCGCGCGCCTGCGAGGCAAGCGCCAGCAACTCCGGCGTCTGTTTGGTGAGACGGCTCGACATCGACAGTTCCGAACCGAGCACATGCACTTCGTCGAGATAATGATTGAGAATCAGCGTGGCCTGGCGGCGCACCGCCTCTTCGAGCATCGGCGCGGTGACGAACGGGTTGCCGTCGCGGTCGCCGCCGATCCACGATCCCATGGTGAGCAGCGCGGGCAGATGAAAATCGCCGCCAAGGTCGAACACATCGCGCAGTTTCGCCTCGAAATCGCGATACAGGCGCGGAATCTGGTCGAGAAACGTGTAGCGGTAAAACGACAGCGCGTTGTCGATTTCGTCGATCACGCGCAGCTTGTTGATGCGCAGCATCGCCGTCTGCCACAGCGTGAGGATGACGCGGTGCAGCTCGTGCTCGACCTCGCGGCGTTCGCTGTCGTTCAGATCGGTGCTGTCGCGGCGCGCCAGCAGCGCGGCGATTTCGCGCTCACTGTCGAGAATGCTCTTGCGTTGCACCTCGGTGGGGTGCGCGGTGAGCACCGGGGTGATCTGCGCGCGTGTGCACCATTCGGCGATTTTTTCGCCCGGCACATCGGCCTGCGCGAGGTGGATGATCGCAGCGGCGAGGCTGCCCGGCTGCGGCGGCGAGCCCTGCAGACGGCGCTCGCGGCGGCGGCGCTTCTGGTGATGGTCTTCGGCGATGTTGGCGAGCACCGAAAAATAGCTGAATGCGCGGATCACAATCAGCGTTTCATCGACGTTCAGCCCATGCAACTGCGTGTTGAGCGCCTTGCCGGCGTCGCGCGCCGGCCCGTCGTTGCCGCGATGAAAGGCCACCGAATTGCGGCGAATGTTTTCCACGCGCTCGTAACCGACTTCGCCGGTCTGGCTCTTGAGCACCTCGCCGAGGAGCCGCCCGAGCAGGCGCGTGTCCTCGCGCAGCGGGGCATCCTTGTCGTGCGGGTGGGGATGGTTATGTTGTACGGGATCGGTTGCCATGTCTGTCTGCAAAATTGAGTCTGGCGCAAGCGTGCTGCGCACTGCTGCCTAAGGTATCCTTTACGGATTCTCCAGGGCGCCTGTCTTCCATGCCGGAAAAAAAAGCAAAACTGCTGCTCGTCGATGCATCGTCGTATCTGTATCGCGCCTTTCATGCCCTGCCCGACCTGCGCAGCCCGGCGGGCGAGCCGACCGGCGCGATTTACGGCGTGATCAGCATGCTGAAACGACTGCGCAGCGACTTTCCCTCGGATTATAGCGCGTGCGTGTTCGATCCCAAAGGCAAAACCTTTCGCGACGATATTTTCCCCGAGTACAAGGCCAACCGCACCGCCATTCCCGAAGACCTGGCCGCGCAGATCGCCCCGCTCAAGGAAGCCATCGCCGCGCTCGGCTGGCCGGTGGTGGTGGTCGATGGCGTTGAGGCCGACGATGTCATCGGCACCCTCGCCGCGCACGCCAGCGCGCGCGATGTCGATACCGTCATTTCAACCGGCGACAAGGACCTCGCGCAGCTCGTTGACGACAAAGTCACGCTGGTCAACACCATGTCCAACGAAAAACTCGACCGCGCAGGCGTGGCCGCCAAGTTCGGCGTGCCGCCGGAGCGCATCGTCGATTACCTCGCACTCATGGGCGACAGCGTCGATAACGTACCCGGCGTGGAAAAGGTCGGCCCCAAGACAGCCGCCAAGTGGATCGCCGAATACGGCTCGCTCGACGGCGTGGTCGCCAATGCCGCAACCATCAAGGGCGTGGTCGGCGAGAATTTGCGCAAGGCGCTCGACTGGCTGCCCACCGGGCGCGTGCTCGTCACCGTGAAACGCGATGTCGAACTGCCGATCGATTTCGATGCGCTTTCGTTTGCCGAGCAGGACCAGGAGCAGCTTGCCGGGCTGTATGAACGCTTTGGTTTCAAGTCGCTGCGCGAAGCCCTGTTCCGCAGCGACTCGGGCAAGGATGCGGGCGTCGTGCGCAAGGAGTCCGCGGTGCACGCGCAAGGCCGCAGGGACAGCGACGCCGCGCGCTGGTCCACCGGCGCTTCCCCTCTCCCGCACGCGCACACTGGAGGGGGTGCCGAAGGCGGGAGAGGGCAGGCAGTGTTCATTGACACGCGCCGCTATGAAACTATTTTCAATATGGTCCAGCTCGAACACTGGCTGGATAAAATCAGCGCCGCCGAACTCACCTGCATCGACACCGAAACCACCAGCCTCGACCCCATGCTGGCTCGCCTGGTCGGCATATCCTTGAGCGTCACAGCGGGAGAAGCGGCGTATATACCGCTCATGCACCGTTATCAGGGCGCACCCGACCAGCTTGGCCTCGATGCGGTGCTGGCCCGCCTCAAACCCTGGCTGGAAAATGCCCACACCAAAAAACTTGCGCAGAACGCCAAGTACGACTGCCATCTGTTCGCCAACCACGGCATTCGCGTGCGCGGCGTGGCGCACGACACCCTGCTCGCGAGCTACGTGCTCGAAAGCCACCAGCGCCACGACATGGATTCGCTCGCCACGCGCCACCTCGGCGCCAAAACCATCAGCTACGATGAAGTGACCGGCAAGGGTGCATCGCGCATCGGCTTCGACCAGGTCGATGTCGAGCGCGCCACCGAGTATTCCGCCGAGGATGCCGATGTCACGCTGCAACTGCACCATGCGATTTACCCGCACATCGCCGCCGATGCTAAGCTGAAATACGTTTACGAGCACATCGAAATCCCGGTGCTCGGCGTCCTCCTCACCATGGAACGCAACGGCGTGCTCATCGACAGCGCCGTGCTCGATGCGCAAAGCCACGAACTGGGACAGAAAATGCTCGACCTCGAAGCGCAGGCGCACGCGCTGGCGGGACAGCCATTCAACCTGAGCTCGACCAAGCAGCTCGGCGAAATTCTCTTCGTGCAGATGAAACTGCCGGTGGTCAAAAAAACCCCAGGCGGCGCGCCTTCCACCGACGAAGAAGTGTTGGCCAAGCTCGCCGAAGACTATCCGCTGCCCAAACTGCTGCTCGAATACCGCGGCATGGCCAAGCTCAAAAGCACTTACACCGACAAGCTGCCGCGCATGGTCAACCCTGCCACCGGTCGCGTGCACACCAATTACGCCCAGACCACCGCAGTGACCGGGCGGCTCGCCTCGACCGACCCCAACCTGCAGAACATTCCCGTGCGCACGGCAGAGGGCAGGCGCATCCGCGAAGCCTTCATCGCGCCGCCGGGAAGCAAAATCATTTCCGCCGACTATTCGCAGATCGAGCTGCGTATCATGGCGCACCTATCGGGCGACAAATCGCTGATCGACGCTTTCGCACGCGGGGAGGACATCCACAACCACACCGCCGCGGAAATTTTCAGCGTGCCGCAGGACCAGGTCACCAGCGAGCAGCGCCGCTACGCCAAGGTCATCAACTTCGGCCTCATCTACGGCATGAGCGCCTTCGGCCTCGCGGGCAACCTCGGCATCGAGCGCGCGGCGGCGGCGAACTACATCGATCGTTACTTCACGCGCTACCCCGGCGTCGCCGCGTACATGCAGCGCACGCGCGAAGAAGCGCAGCAGAATGGTTATGTCGAAACCGTGTTCGGCCGCAGGCTGTGGCTCCCCGACATCCGTTCCGCCAACCAGGGCCGACGCCAGGGGGCAGAGCGCGCCGCCATCAACGCGCCCATGCAAGGTACCGCGGCCGACTTGATCAAGCTCGCCATGATCGCGGTGCAAGGGTGGATCGAAACGGAACAGTTGCACACCAAACTCATCATGCAGGTGCACGACGAACTCGTGCTCGAAGTGCCGCAATCAGAACTGGAAAAAGTGAAAGCCAAAGTGCCCGAGCTGATGGCGGGCGTGGCGAAGCTCGATGTGCCGCTGGTGGCGGAGCCGGGGGTGGGGGACAATTGGGACGAGGCGCACTGACGGTTTTACAAAAAACCGAAGGCAGTGTGGCCGAAGAGCGAGGATATGAAATCGACTTTTGCAGCATTACCACTTTTCCTGGGCACAAAATTCGTGAGAACGAATAAAAGTGATTAAGCCATCTGCAGAGTTGGAAATGGGTACTGCGCCCTCAAATACGGGTGCCAATGCCTATTACGCTGCAGATGTGGCGCAATTCATAGCCGCAACGCCAGATGAGATTCTTGGTAGCATCACGGCAAACAGCTCATTTGCAGTTGATACGACGCAGCGTGACTCTTGGGTAATGCAGGTTGAGGTGTTGAAAACTGCGCTCGTGAATATTGACGGAAGTATTTTCCTTGAGTTCAATGTGCCTCGCATTGGTAGTCGCATCGATGCGGTGCTAATTTCCGGTCCTGCAATATTTGTGATCGAGTTCAAGGTTGGCGAAACGACCTTCAAACGCGACGACCTAAATCAGGTATGGGACTACGCGTTAGATTTAAAAAACTTTCACAAAGCCAGTCACCATGCGCCAATTATTCCCATTCTCGTAGCAACACACGCTCATTCATCTGATTCTGATTTGCCAAAGCCGCACGCCGACAACGTTTTATATCCGGCTCGGTGCAATTCGGCGGGATTACAACGAATCATTCTGGTGACACTGGCGAAGGTTTCGGGCGACACCCTCGATGCCCAAGCGTGGAGTGATGCACCTTATCAGCCGACCCCCACGATAATTGAGGCTGCACAAACGCTTTACTCCCAGCATTCAGTCGATTCGATCTCCCGTCATGATGCCGGAGCGCGTAACCTAAAAATAACATCACGGCGAGTCGAGGAGCTTGTAGACGAGGCCCGGAAAAATCGACGCAAGACTATTATTTTTGTTACAGGAGTTCCCGGTGCCGGAAAAACTCTAGTTGGGCTAAATATCGCCACCAAAAAGCGAGACCAAACACAACCAACACATGCCGTATTTTTATCGGGTAATGGCCCCTTAGTTAATGTCTTGACAGAAGCTCTCACAAGGGACGAGGTTTCTCGTCGGCGTAAAAATGGAGATAAAACTCGCAAGGGCGAGGTGGCGCAGAAGGTGAAAGCCTTTATCCAGAATGTGCATCACTTCCGTGACGCTGGATTGCGCGACGATCGGGCGCCTAGCGACCATGTGGTCATCTTCGATGAAGCCCAGCGAGCATGGAACCGCGAAATGACGTCGAACTTCATGCATAGGAAAAAGAAACGTCCTGGCTTCAACCAATCTGAGCCAGAATTTCTCATTTCTTATCTCAATCGCCACGATGATTGGGCTGTCGTGGTTTGTCTTGTCGGTGGAGGGCAAGAGATTAATCGAGGCGAAGCTGGCATTTCTGCTTGGCTGGATGCCGTAAAAACATTATTTCACTCATGGTATGTCTACGTCTCGCCGGATCTTACTGATAGCGAATACGCCGCCGGGCATGCGCTCGATACGCTGAAAGGGCGGGTTAACGTCATACAAGACAGAAGCCTCCACCTCGCTGTCTCAATGCGATCCTTTCGCGCCGAAAAAGTCTCCTCTTTTGTGAAAGCAATTTTGGATTGCGAGCGCGCAACAGCCCAAAATCTTTTGGAGCCCATATCCTCCCGCTACCCAATTGCGCTGACACGCGATTTGACAGTGGCAAAACAATGGATACGCGAACACGCGCGCGGGAGTGAGCGCTACGGCTTGGTGGCATCGTCCGGGGCGCAGCGCCTAAAGCCTCACGCAATCGACGTCCGTGTCGAAATTAACCCTATTCACTGGTTTCTTAATGACTCTGAAGACACCAGATCTAGCTACTACATGGAAGACGCAGCCACTGAGTTCCAAATACAAGGCCTTGAGCTTGATTGGGTTTGCATGACTTGGGACGCCGATCTTCGCTTTGGGGAAAACGATTGGAACTACCATTCTTTTGTAGGGAGTAAGTGGACAACGATTCGTAAGTTAGAGCGACAACAGTACTTACTCAATGCTTACCGTGTGTTGCTTACACGTGCACGTCAAGGCATGGTGATCTTCGTGCCGGACGGCAATAGCGCAGATTTGACTCGTGCGCCTGCATACTACGACTCCACGTTTGAATACCTCGCTGGTATCGGCATTCCTGTCCTTACGAGTTAGCCCAAGGGAGGTGGAAGGTCAGTCACCTAAGTGCTGCGTTTTTTACGGAAACCCATGGGCTGTGTTATGCCACGAAGGAGGAGATGAAGGCAATGAGCTTCGAGTACATTGAGGTATTTTATAACCGGAAGCGGCTGCACTCGACGCTCGGCTACAAGTCACCGATGCAGTTTCTTGATGACTGGTTCAACGCTCAGCGGAAAGAAAAACAGGTAGCATGACCCCCGCCTCTTGGAAGACGAAAAACCGAGGGAACCTCAGTACGCATGAATCGCGCCAATCGCTGCTCGCCGCCGTGTCGTCCGCCATTCTCGCCGGCTGCGCCGGCACGCTGCCCGCGCTGGCGGCTGCATTGAAGAGCGAGCTCACGCCAAGCGGCAGCTTGCGCGTGGTGGTGTTCGCCGGCAACCTGGTGGCACGAAGGACAAGGCCTTGGGCGAACTCAAGGGCACGACGGTTGCGCTCGGGCGCGCGCTCGCCGCGCAGGCGGAGGTGAGCGCGACGCTGATTAAATGCACCGCCGTGACAAAGCTGGTCGAGGACGCCAGGAGCGGCGCCTGAGACATCACCGTCGTCGCCTTCGATCCGGGCCGGTGTGGTGTGGTCGATTTTGCGTCGCCGCACGTGGGATTGTGTAGCGGGCTGGATGGGGCTCGCGATATCGGGCCACCGAGTGCGGTCAACACCACGTCTTGATTCGAGCGATTTGTCTAATCAGATTGTGAGCGGACTGGGCCCCAGCCTGTACGCTGGGGCGACGGGTTTAGGGTCGCGCCGGGCTCGGGCATCAACAGCGTGGCTGAGGCGGACCAGCCGGGCGTGGAGATCGCCACAGCACGCGGCGTCTTCATATGCAAATAGCATATGTCTGACACGGACTAATGAATTCACCAGCAAAATCAAGCAACCTCCCCTCGCCGAGGCGAGCCAAGAGCGGCCAATGGTCTCTCAAGCCGCAAGATGTCGTGGTGGCGCTGAAGCTTGTCGTTTTGCGCGGTGAACGATTGACCTACGAAGAGCTTGGCAAGAGGCTCAGGCTCTCCCAGTTTGAAGCTCACGCGGCTGCAAAGCGTTTGGTCGCGGCCAGGTTGGCGACGGAAATTGAGGGGGCGGTTCGCCCTATCGTTTCGAAGCTCAAGAATTTCATTTATTACGGTGCGCCTTACGCCTTTCCCCCCGTGCGCGGAGAAATGACGATCGGCTATCCCACGGCGTACGGCGTAAACCCATTGAAAGACAAAGTCCTGTTCGCCGAAGAGAATCCGCCTGTCTGGCCGAGCCCTGAGGGTACGACGCGCGGAATAACGTTGTTGCCGCTGTATGAAAAAGCTCCGATGGCAGCAGTCGAAGACAAGGCGCTATACGAAATGCTCGCCTTGTTTGATGCCTTGCGAATAGGTGCAGCGCGGGAGCGTGACCTTGCGATTGCATTTCTCGAAGAACGACTTCGTTAAGCGGCTATCCACTGGCGGTGGAGAGCGCAATCAAGGTGACGCTGCCGAACGAGCTGGACACTAGGGATTTTATGGATGCGCTTCCCGGCCAACTGCCTAAGGACCTGGGTAGTCAAGCGCGGGTACCGGGACTTATCAAAAAACTAAAACGACTCGCTGAACTAACGTGATATGAATTCCGCAACCATCGCACAGAATCTCTGAAACTGCTGCAACGATGATAGCTACCTTTACCATTACCAGTCGCAGTGTTGTCACGCTTCCCGCCAAGCTCAGCCAGGCTCTTGGCCTCAAGGCCGACGATCAGCTTATTGCAGAAACCACTCCGGACGGCCTGCTGTTGCGGCCTGCCATTACCCTGCCGGTGGAGAGATACAGCGAGAAGCGCATTCGCGAGTTCGATGAAGCCGAGGCGGAGCCGGATAAAGTTTTGCGCCGCAGGAAAAAGCCGGCCAGCTGATTCTGCATGCGGATTTTCCTCGACGCGAATATTCTGTTTCCCGGAGTCAGACCTGCTAATATTGGCCGAGTTTATAACTTGCTTCCGGGCCTGAATTGAAAAATATTCCAAAGAAAAATCGCACCATTCTCGCGCGCGCAGTTGTATCGATGGCGGTGCTGGCCGGCGTGCCCGTCATGTCGTTGGCTGGCGGTTCTCCGGACAATCCGCTGCCCTCTGGTGTGAGCGGGATGGTCGCCTTGATACCGGGCTGCCCGGGGCCGCAAAAAAAGGGTGAGGACTGCCACAAACCATTGCCAGGCAAACCGGTGCAGTTGATCGATTCCTCGGGAAAGGTGGTTGCCTCGGCCATTTCGGGCGATGACGGCAAGTTCGCTCTGCGCGCCATGCCCGGCGACTATACGCTCAAGGTCGTAATCGATGCCTACTATCCTCGCTGTCCGACGGTCGACGTGCTGGTTCCCAAAGAGGGCTTGGCCGAATCCAATATCGTGTGCGATAGCGGGATGCGCTAAAGCGCTTGAAAGTGCGTCGGTAGGTTGAACCGCAATTTACGCAGTCAATCACCGGAGCGATTGGTTCGTCTGTCTTCTTGGTGGATGGCATTGTGCCGGCGCGATTACTCTGGACTATCACTACGACAAGCGGGATCTGCTTTGCAGGGGTTTTCGGGGTTTGAAAAAAAGGGTCTTCACGGAATCGAGTGGGTGATTTTAGGTCATTTTAGAGCTCGGGGAGCATGCAAGTGAGAACTTTTAGCCGCAGGTATTCTTCATCACGCAGTCCATATGCACGCCGCTGGATAACACGAA
>Ga0315281_10000191_pt1 | contig 78604 bp, 71 predicted proteins | sample YL17G07_0_MG_FD_204540 | JGI IMG/M metagenome (GOLD analysis project Ga0315281, IMG submission 204540) | Sediment microbial communities from Yellowstone Lake, YNP, Wyoming, USA - YL17G07_0 | ecosystem: Environmental > Aquatic > Freshwater > Lake > Sediment | place: USA: Wyoming | collected... | reverse complement strand
GACCGCGAAGCGCGTGTTGTAGGTCGCGTCGAGCGCGTTGGCGATAAACGGCAGCGTGACCGTGTTGCCGCCGGTTGCGAAGGCATTGTGGATCGAATAGGAGTGGCGGCCCGTGCCGTTCTCTTCGATGTCACGCACGAGGAGCGCGTTGATGGGCTGGTCGCTGGAGAGCACGGCCACGCCGCGGTACCCGGGCAAGAGCCCGGTGTTCAGGGCCTGGGCGAACGTGCGCGTCCCGCCTACCGGCACGTTGTATTCGATCTTCGAGGCCTTCGTGATGATCGTGCCGTTGGGCAGGTAGAAGTCCATCGCGATCGTCGCCGGCGCGCTGCCGTCGTTCTGGGCGATGGCACTCGTGTTTTCCTTGCTGTTGGGGAGCAGTGCCGGCACAACCTTGGCGAAGGGCAGGCGCCCCGCCGCCGTCTCAGGCTGCCGCACAGAACGCGCACTCGCGACCCCGCCAAAGACGGAGACGGCGGCGAGGGCCGAAAGGGCCACGGCCATAGCAATGCGTCGGGCTCGAGTTCGCTCCATAGTCACTCTCCTCATTGATGGAAGTGTCAACGCGGTTCAACGTTTGGTCAACGGAATTCTTCTGGCACCGCGCGCCGGGGTGTAAACGGAATGTAATTTTCCCCTCCCACCCGACCCTGGTGGGCGGGCAGCACGGGTGCGCAGGGCAGCCGGTGACCCAACGACGTGACCCAACGCCAGAGGCCATTGTGCGCCAGGGGCCACGCACGGTCACGCAACCGCGAACGTGGCACACCGTGAGGGCGGGGTGGCGCCGGACCCTGTCGCGGTTGCGTACCGGCGGGCTGCTACCCGGCGGTCGGCGCGAGGTCCCGCAGCGCCTGCATGACGAGCTCGCGGCGCCGCACGGGGTCCGTCTCCATGGTTGAGAGCGAGAAGAAGGCGGTGTCGACGCCGGCATCCATGTAGCGGCGGACGTGCGCCCGGCGTTCGGCAGGCGTGCCGTGGATGAGCAGGTCGTCGATCACCTTTTGGGGAATGGCCGCGAGGGCCGCCTTGCGGTCGCCGGCACCCCAGTTGTCCCACATGCCCTGGAGAGCGGAGCTGCGGCCGAGCCACTCGTGGAACTGGCGATAGACAGGCACGTTCAGATAGGCGGCGATGGCCCGCTTCATGACCATCTCCGAGGCGTCGGAGGGCGGGTCGATGTTGATCATCAGCCGGGCCGTGACCTCGATCGCGTCCGGGTCACGCCCGGCCGCTTTCGCTGCCTCGCGCACGACGGCAACCGACTGCGGCACGTCTTCGGCCGAGAGCCAGTTGACGCAGACGCCGTCAGCAACCTCGCCGGCGACGCGCAGCATGCCTTCGCGCAGGGCCGCGACGTGGATCGGGATTGGATGCGACGGCGGCCGCGAGATGCGGAAGCCGTCGACCGAGAAGGTCTTGCCCTTGAACACGGTGCGTTCGCCCGCCAGCGCCGAACGCAGGAAGGTGACCATCTCCTTCACGCGCGTGGCCGGACGGTCGAAGCGGATGTCGTTCCACGCCTCGACGATCGGCTGGGAACCGGAGCCGATGCCAAGAATGAAGCGGCCGGGCGCCATCTCGGCGATAGACGCGGCGCACTGCGCGAGCGTGGCCGGCCCACGGGTGTAGACGTTCGCGATCGCCGTACCGACGCGCATGTTGGTCGCCTGTGCGACCACGGCCAGCGGCACGAAGGCGTCGACACCGTCGACTTCGTACGACCAGGCGTCGGTGTACCCGAGCGCCTCCATGTCGCGCGCGAGCTGGGCGTGATCCGGAAGTGGAGGCTCGTAGGGCACAGACAGTGCCCACCGCTTCTGGAATTTCGACATATCAGGACCCCCGTTCAATCAGGCGCGTTACGCCAGCGATACTCATTGGCACGCGCCACACGAAGTCGGCCGCCAGCGGGTTGGCAGCCGCGCCCTCGATGTAGTGCATGTACAGGCCTTCGGTAATGACGATGCCCTTGTAGGACGCGAGCACGCGGTAGAACAGCAGATCGCGCATCGAACGGCCGCTCTTGCGCTCGTACATCGTCTTCAACTCGTCGATCGAGGGGAAGCCCTCGGACTCCGTGATCGGCGGGCGCATCGCGGGACGGTCTTCGAACCCGGGCGGCGGCTTCGCGTTGGACCAGGTGTTGAGGAAGTAGCCCAGGTCCGCGAGCGGGTCGCCAATCGTAGCCATCTCCCAGTCGAAGATGGCGATGAGCCGCGGCTCGTTGGTGTCGAACATGACGTTGTCGAGCTTGTAGTCGCCGTGCACGACCGTCTGGGGGACCTCAGGCGGGATGCGCTCGCGCAGCCAGGCGGTTATCTGGTCGAGGCCCGGCAGCTCGCGCGTACGCGGGCGGGTCAGTTCCCACTGCGAGGCCCAGCGCTCCACCTGGCGCGTGATGTAGCCGCTGTCGCGCCCCTGGATGCCGGCGGCGCGCCAGTCGACGGCATGGAGCTCAACGAGCGCGTCGACCATTTCCTCCGCGATCTTCGCGCGGCCCGCGGGGTTGTCGTAGGCGGGCGGCAGGTCGAAGCGTGGGACATAGCCCTGCGTGCGCTCCATCAGGTAGAACGGCGCGCCGATGACCGAGGCGTCTTCACAGACCGCCACGGGCCGGGGGACGCGGGCCCGGCCGTACAGCGCCGAGATGTAGCGGTACTCGCGGATCACGTCATGCGCGGTGGGGAGAAGCGGTCCCGCGGGCGGCCGGCGCATCACCCAGTGTTCTTCTCCGCGCGAAACGTAGAACGTCTCGTTGGAGAACCCGGCCGTGTGTTTCTCGACGGTGACCGGGCCAGCCGGTCCAGGGACGTGCTCGTTCACGAACCGCGTGAGCGCTTCGATGTCGATGAGATGTTGCAGTGACGGCTCCGCCATTGGCTCCCTCCGGAAGTGGGAGTTTGAGGGAAGAGCGCGGCAAGCGAAAGGCTGCCTCAGCCCCCGAGGAGCCGGAGGGCTTCTTCCATGTTGCTCTGGGCCGAGGGACCAATGTCTTCCCAGTGGGGGTCGTGACGCTTGCCGCGACGGTGCAGCATCAGATTGAACCCCGTGATGTGTGCGAACTTGTAGAGCGCGAGCGCTTTGAACCAGGCGATGTCGCCCGGGTCCCCGCCCCAGGCCTCGCGGTACATCGCTTCGAGCTCGTCCGCGTGGGGCATCAAGCCCTCGGCCGTCGCGCCCGCGTGCAGCCAGGGGCGCGGGTCGTTAAACGCGCAAATCCAGCCGACGTCGTTGAGCGTCGCGCCAATGCCGCAGAGCTCCCAGTCGATGACGGCCAACAGCTTCGCTTCGTCAGAGAAGAGCAGGTTCGCCCACTGGAAGTCGCCGTGGTAGATACCGATGCGCGTGTCCTGCGGGATTTTCGCGAGCAGCAACTCCCGCACGCGCGGCTGCAGGGCGAGACGCTGAGGCTCGGCCGCCTTTTCGTAGAACCGGTCCCAGCGTGTGACGTCGAATTCGAAGCCCCAGAAGTCGCCGAGGTAGCTGCACTTCGCGGGATCGACGCGGTGGATCTTCGCCAGGGCGGTCATGGACTGGCGTGCCATGTCGGTGCGCTGGGCCGGGGTGAAGTGGTGAAGCCAGTCGCCGCGCAGGATGTCTCCGGGCAGCTTCGGGGTCACGAAGTACGGGAGCCCGAACCACTGCGGGTCGTCACCCGACCAGACGACGTCCGCGTGGGGGACGTCCGTGCCGTCGAGCGCCTTCAGCACGGTCACCTGGCGAAGCACGTCCGCTGTGCCTTCGAGCTTCACGCCCGGAGGGGGCAGCCGGAGGAAGTAGCTGCCGTGGCCCGCGTCCGTCGTCACGTCGAAGAAGTACGAGAACCCGGCATGCCCCGAGGTCTGTTCCACGTTGGTGACCTTCGCCCACGGGTCGCCGAGCATGGTGCGTACGAAAGGCACGAGGCGTTCGTTCAGTTCATCCAGGTCCATGGCGCGCCTCCCGGGCGGAAGATCGAGGGCACGGGCCCGTCCAGGTCCCGTGCCCCAAATGAGTCGGCCGCGTGCTCCGGGTCAGGCGTAGACGACGCCGAAGTCCCAGCCGTTGCCAGCCTTGAAGCTCTGCAGGATCCGCCGCGAGACGACCATGCGATGGCTCTCGTCCGGGCCGTCGTAGATGCGGGCGGCACGGGCGTTGCGGTACATGCCCTCGAGCGGCGTGTCACCGGAAACGCCACGTGCGCCGTGCACCTGGATGGCGCGGTCGATGACGTCGTGCAGCACCTTCGCACCGAAGAACTTGATTGCGGAGACTTCTACGCGCGCTTCGTCGCCCGTGTCGATCTTGCGGGCGGCGTCGAGCGTCAGCAGGCGGGCGGCCTGGATCTCGACGTACGAATCGGCGATCCAGTTCTGGACCGTCTGCTTCTCGGCCAGGGTCGAGCCGTAGACCTCGCGCACGAGGGCGTAGTTCACCATGATCTCGAAGGCGCGCTGCATCTGGCCCAGCCAGCGCATGCAGTGATGGATCCGGCCCGGGCCCAGGCGCCGCTGCGCGATGCGGAACCCGCCACCCGGCTCACCGAGCACATTCGTGATCGGGACGCGGACGTTGTCGTAGATGACCTCGGCGTGCGAGCCGTGCGTTTCGCCCATCACCGGGACCGGGCGCACAAAGTTGAAGCCAGGCGTGTCGCAGGGGACCACGATCTGGCTGAAGCGGCGGTGCGGCGGCTGGTCGAGCTCGGTCGCGCACATCACGATCGCGAAGGCCGCACCCTCGCCCTGGCTGGTAAACCACTTGTGCCCGTTGATCACCCACTCGTCGCCGTCACGCACGCCCTTCGTCTGCAGATTCGTCGGGTCGGCACCGGAGACTTCTGGCTCGGTCATCGAATAGCAGGAGTAGATGTCCCCGTTCACGAGCGGCTTGAGGAAGCGGTCCTGCAACTCCTTCGAGCCGAACTGGTGGAGGATCTCGGCGTTCCCCGAATCCGGGGCCTGGGCGCCGAATGCGATCGGCGCGATGGGGCTGCGGCCGAGGATTTCGTTCATGTAGACGAACGGCATGAAGCCGATGCCCATGCCGCCGGCTTCCTTCGGAAGGTGGCCAGCCCAGAGGCCGAGGGACTTCGTCTTGGCCTGGATCTCCCGGATCTTCGCCACGCCCTCCGCGCTGCGGCGGATGCTGTGCTTCTCGAAGAATGTCTCGTTCGGGTAGATGTCCGACTCCATCACCTTCAGAACCTGCTGCCGCAGGTCGCTAATCTCGGCCTGGGTGAGTTTGCGGTCGCTGGCGTGCGCATGTGCCGGTGCGGTCATTGATGTCTCCAGTTGTGATAGTGCAGGGGCACTCTACCCCTCTCCCGCGGCGCCGTCACCACCGTCCGGACGCCAGACAGCGTCCAACCGGCCCTCCGGGTCAAGGCGCAAATACGCTACCGCTCCGCGAACCGCCGGCACTTTATGGCGCGAGAAAGCTCGTCGTTCGCCTCGCGCAGACGGCGGGCCAGCAGCACGTGGTCCGCCGCGAGCGATTCGAGCAGTTGCTCCGACCGTCCGAGCAGCGCCTCTTCCACGCGGTAGGCCGGGAAGAGGTTGGCGAAGTAGTCCGTGGAGAACTCCCTGTCGCGTTCCGAGAAGACGGCCGGTACGCGCTCGAAGAACTCCTCGACGTAGGGTTCCAGCAGCGCCCGTTGGCGGGGCCAGTTGAAGCCGCCCATGGCGGCCGCCGTGAGGTGGAGCGAGCCGTAGCCCTCCCCGTGGAAGCGCGCCCACGCAGCGGCCTTGACGGCCGGCTCCGGCGCCGACGTCTCGCACCGGAGCCTGGCCCGCTGTCCGCGGTCGGAGTGGTCGCGTTCCACTTCCGCAGCGACACGTTCCGCGGCCCCCGGCATCCCGAAGCCGGCGAAGCGCGTGGCGATGCTCCAGCGCATCTCCTGGTCGACCTCCAGCCCCTCGACGCGTTCCTGGCCGTCAGCCAGGCGTCCCAGGAGCGCCAGGTCGTCCTTTTCCACTCCGCAGCCGATGAGGGTGCGCATCCAGGTGATGCGCGCATCCGGCTTCGTGGCGGCGCGCAGGCCCGCCCACGCCGCGGCAAACAGGAGGTGCGCTTCCTGGTCGCGCCGGTCCTCGGGCACAAAGCGCGCGAGGGCGGTCGTCGCGTAGGACAGAATCGGCTCCAACAACTCAGGCCGGGGCTCCTCGGCGGCCCGGTCACGGACCAGCGCGAGAAACTCCGTGGACTTCAACTGCTGGTCGCGCACCATGTTCCAGAGCGACGACCACAGCAGTTGCCGCAACAGCGGGTCTTCGAAGCGCTGGATGTTCTCCCGCGCGAACGCCACGGACTCGGCGTCCAGGGCGACCTTGGCGTAGGCGTGGTCGTTGTAGTTCGGGAACACGAGCGCCGGGCGTTCCATACCCCTCGCGCCCGCGATTTCAGTTTCGGCGGCCGTCACGGTCGCGGACAGGCTCGCGACCTCGATACGCCCGTCGCGGTCATGGGCGAGGCCGACTTCGAGTGTGTGCGGCCGGATGGTCAGGTAGTCCGCTGGGGCCGTCTGCGTGAGCGAGAGGCTCGTCAGCCGGTCGCCGTCGGCTTCCCAGCGCGCGGCAAGCGTGTTCAGCGAAGGCGTCTCGAGCCAGAGATGGGCCCACTCTGTCAGTTCTTTGCCGCTCCCGCCTTCGAGCGCTGCCATGAACTGGGCGAGGGTGGCGTTTCCGTAAGCGTGGCGGCGGAAGTACAGCCGCATGCCCTCGCGGAAGCCTTCGAGACCGATGGCGGCCACGAGTTGCTTGAGCACAGAGGCGCCCTTGCCGTAGGTGATCCCGTCGAAGTTCAAGAAGGTCTGGTCCGTGTCGGCCACGACGCCGGAGATGGGATGCGTGGTGACCAGTTGGTCCTGCCGGTAGGCCCAGTTCTTGATGGACGCGTTGAAGTCCTGCCAGCCGGTCGTGAAGCGCGTGGCGCTCGTCATCGAGAGGTAGGCCATGTAGGTGGCGAAACTTTCGTTCAGCCAGAGGTCGTTCCACCAGCGCATGGTCACGAGGTCGCCGAACCACATGTGCGCCATCTCGTGGAGGATCACCTCCGCGCGCCGCCTGCGCTGGCTGTCGGTGGGTGGGTCGCGGAAGACCATGAATTCGTTGTGGGTGACGCAGCCAACGTTTTCCATGGCGCCGGCGTTGGACTCGGGTACGAACACCTGGTCGTACTTGCCGAACGGGTAGGGGAGGTCGAAGAACTCCGCATAGAAGTCAAGGCCCTGGCGCGTGACCTCGAAGAGCTCCGGGGTGTCCAGGTGGGGCAGCAACGACTTCCGGCAGTAGAGGCCGAGCGCCATCCCGCGGTGCTGCTCGATCGTCTCCGCGTACGGCCCCGCCACCAGCGCGAAGAGGTAGGTGCTGAAGCGCAGCGTCTCGACGAATTCGTGGCGAGTACGGCCGCCGCCGGCGTCCGACGACCTGGCTTTGGGCGCGTTGCTGATGACCGCCCACGCGGAGGGCGCCGTCACGGTGAGGCGATAGCTAGCTTTTATGTCGGGCTGGTCGAAGCAGGGGAAGAGCCGGTGCGCCGCGTACGGCTCGAACTGCGAGTACAGGTACTCTTCGCCGTCCTGAGGGTCGACGAACTGGTGGAAGCCGTCGCCGGTGTGGTCGTAGTCGTTGACATAGACAACCCGCAGGCGCGTGTGCGGCGTGAGGACGGCGCCGGGGAGCGTCAGGCGGCTCTCGGCGACCTGCGGGGCGACCTCGCGGCCGTTGACCTCGAGGCGCTCGATCGCCCTGCCCCGGTATTCGAGGAACAGGTCGCCGCCACCGGTCACGTCGAACTCGATCGCGGCCTCGCCTCGGTAGCCCTCCGCGCCGCGCGTGATGTCCAGGGTCAGCTCGTAGCGGCAGTTCGAAACGCGCGCGCCCCGCGCCTCTGCCTCGTCCTGGGTGAGGACATCTCGCTGTGGGGTTATGGCCGTCATGTGCAACCTCGCCTGGGGAAAGCCCGCGATCCTGTAAGGCTACAGGCTGCCGCGCCAACGTCCCACGTTCCGGGCCTTTGGCGCACGAAACGGCCAAAGATCCTATTGACGCCCTCCTCCCACCCTTGCTACGTTTCCACGCAAGAAGGAGGTGATGCGCATGAATCACAGTAGTCGTAGTTGCGACCCATCTCAGGCGCGGGAGGTGACCTCCTCCTAGGCCCGGGATGGGTCTGGCTGCGAGCTCAACCATGGGCCGGGCATACTTTGCCCGGCCCTTTTTCTTGCCCTTGACTTCTTATGAACCAGAAACAATTCGACCCGGCGGCATTCGAAGCGGCGCTCACAAGCGCGACGGTGGGCCGGAGGCTGGTCTACCGTCAGACCGTCGACTCGACCATGGTGCTTGCCCGCGCCGAAGCCGGCGAAGGCGCCGCCCACGGCACGCTCGTCCTCGCCGAAGAGCAGACCGCCGGGCGCGGCCGCCGCGGACGTGGCTTCCACAGCCCGCCCGCCGAGAACCTTTACTTCACCCTCATCCTGCGCCTGCCCGCCGACGTTCACCGGCGCCTGCCGTCGGTGATCCCGCTGGCCGTGTGCGCGGCCGTGCGCGCCGAGGGAGCAGACGCCCGGATCAAGTGGCCGAACGACATCTGGTGCGGCGAGCGCAAGCTCTCGGGCATGCTGATCGACGCCGAGCTGACGGCGGACGGGGCCATCGCCTACCCGGGCGTTGGCATCAACGTGAACGGCGACCCGACTACGATCCCGGAGTTGCGTGACATCGCGACCAGCCTGCGGCGCGAGCTCGGCCACCCGGTGCCGCGCGAACGGCTGCTGGCCCGGGTGTGCAACGAGATCGAAGCAACGCTCAGCCTGCCGCCGGTGCAGCTCGCCAACGCCTATCGCGGGCTCAGCATGGTCCTTGGCCGCCGTGTCACCGTCCAGCCCGCCAACGGCGAGCCCTTCGAGGGCCTTGCCGAGGCCATCGAGGACGACGGCTCGCTCGTCGTTGTCCGCGCCAACGGCCGCCGCGAGTCCGTGAACGCAGCGGACGTTTCGGTTCGCCCGGCCCCGGGCTCCGGCACGGACGGTACGTAGCGCATCGGCGCGTCGGCCACGGTCGACGCCTACCGCGTGCGGAAGCTAGGGTCGTCTTTGTCAATCCAGCAGTCGGCGAAGCGGTGCTGATAGCCGTCCGAGACGTCGAGCGGGAAGTTTTTCACGTAGGGATGTGACAGTGCGACGAGCCGTTCGCTCACGAAGTTGGCCGCCGCGTTGATCGTGAGCAGCTTGCGTTGCACGTCGAAGCCGATCGCCTGGCGCTTCTTCTCGTCGAACTCCGTGCGCTGGGCGACGATCATCGCGTCCAGGTCGGTGTCGCGCAGGGCGAAGCTGTTCTGCGTGCCGGCGCTGTGGAAGTACGGGTAGAGCCAGTCGTCCAGGTCGACCCAGCCGGTGTCGGGCCCGGCAGCCCACGGGGCGTCGGTGCCCACGCGCAGCCGCCGGACGAGGTCGCCGAGGGGGACCGGGTAGACGGTCACGTGCAGGTCCAGGGTCTCCTTCAACTGGTCGCGCATCATGCTCCCCATGTGGAGCATGGTCTCAGCGTCGTCGAGCACGAAGAGCGCGAGGTCGTCGGGGAGCTTCTTTTCCGCCGTGTAGGCGGCGAGCATCGCCCGCGCGTCCTTGATGTCGGTGGCGCGCCCGCTCTCGCCCGGCCGGAAGCCAGGCATGTTCGTGAGCTCCGCCTGCGGAAGCGTCCAGCGCTTGATGGGCCAGCTCACCCACGGGTTGACGTCGCCCGAGCCGGCGAAGAACTGCCGCAGCATCGCCTGGCGGTCGAGCGCGATCGTCACCGCTGTGCGGAAGCGCACGTCGTTGTACGGCGCCTGAGGCAGGAAGAAGCGCATCCCGAAGAAGAGCGACGTCCCAACCGTCGCTTCCTGCAGCCCGGGGATGCCGCGCTTCAGCTTCTCTGCCTGGGGCCGCCCAACGAAGGCGGCGTCCAGCTTCTTGGTCCGGAGGTCGCCTTCGACCCCCGCCGTGTCCTTCGGTTGCGACACGGTCAGACCGTCGAGGTACGGCCGGCCGTCGCCGCCGTGCCAGGCCGGGTTCCGGGCGACGCTCGCGAAGGAGCCCTCCGACCACTCGACCCAGCGAAACGGGCCGCTTCCGATCTGGCTGTCGAGATCCAGGGTGCGCCCGGCTTTCGTGAGCTCCGGGGGCACGACGAACGAGTTCACGTCGGCGAAGGTCCCGAGCATGTTGGCGGCCGGCGCCTTCAGTTTGACCACGACACGGTTCGCATCCGGCGCCTCGACGGAGTCGACGCCGACCCATTTGGCCTTGCGCACGAACGTCGCGTCGCCGTCGCGCTGGCGCTCGATGGAGAACTTCACGTCCTCGGCGGTCACACGCCGGCCGTCGAGCGGGGAGCGTTGCTGCCAGCGGGCGTCCGGGTTGAGGGTGAAGACGAAGGTCTGCTGGTCGGGCTGCTCTGGCAAAGCCTTCGCCAGGTCCGGGACAATCGTGCCGTCGATCTGGCTCGCGTAGGCGACGAGCCGGCTGAAGACGAGGGACTGCTGGCCATAGAACGGCCCCGCCTGCGTCCGGTGGGGGTCATACACTTTGTCGCTCGTGACGAAGCCCGTGTAGCGGAGCGTCTCGCCGCGCTTGCCAGCCGGGGCACGGGTAGGCCCGGCGGTCGGGGCAGTGGTCGACGACTCGGTTGGCTGGCCGGTGACCGTGAGCTGCGGCCCTTTCGTGCTGCCGCCGCAGCCGGCCGCCCAGAGCCCGGCGGCGCCCGCGGCCGCTCCTGCAGCGCCAAGGAACCGCCGGCGGCTCAACTGCCGCCTCCCATTCCATCCCGGCTTCATCGAGGGCCAATGCTATGGCCGTTGCGGTTTACGGGCCGCTAAGCGACGCTCGCCGCGTGGAGGCGCCGTGCCCCGGAAGTTCACTCCCGCAGAGATAGAGGCCGCTCTTGCTGACGTGCCCGGCTGGACCGCCGGCGGCGACGCGCTCGTGCGTACGTTTACGTTCGCCGACCACATCACAGCCATGGGATTCGTCGTGCGCGTGGCCATGGCCGCGGAGGCGATGGCCCACCACCCGGACCTGCGCATCGTCTACCGCACCGTCGAAATCCGCCTCTGGTCCCACGACGCCGGCGGTGTCACGAAGCGCGATGTGCGCCTCGCCGCAACGATCAACGCCCTGGCCTGACCGAGGCCCAGGGCACGCGCCACTTCAGGACTCGTCAGCGCCGCCGACGATCGGTAGGACAGTCTTCGCTGATCCGGGGAAGGTGGTTCGGACATGGGCAGTGCCGCAAAGCCGACGGTCTCGCTTCGCCGCGGCCACCCCCGCCCTTCCGCGAAGGCGCCTCACGGCCAGCCCCGGCTTCACGTCGTTGACCTGCCGGTGACGCCCAGGGAGTTGGAACAGCAGCACCGGGCAGAGAAACTCGTCAAGCAGCTCGAATCACGCGGCGTCAAGCTCAAGAGCGTGGTCGAGACGGTGCGGTACGAAGAAGAACTCCGCGACCTCCAGGTTGAGCTCGTGAAGGTGCAGCGCTGGATCCAGGCGAAGGGAAAGCGCGTGGCGATCCTGTTCGAGGGCCGTGACGCCGCCGGCAAGGGCGGCACCATCCGGCGGTTCACGGAACACCTCAACCCGCGCTGCCTGCGTGTCGTCGCCCTGCCCGCGCCCACCCTGGAAGAGCGCGGCCAGTGGTACTTCCAGCGCTACACCAAGCAACTCCCGAACCCCGGCGAGATCGTCTTCTTCGACCGCAGCTGGTACAACCGTGCGGTCGTCGAGCCGGTCAACGAGTTTTGCACCCAGCAGGAGCATGAGCGCTTCATCCAGCAGGTCACCGAATACGAGCACATGCTCTACGAAGACGGCGTAACCATCATCAAGTTCTGGTTCTCGATCTCCAAGGCCGAGCAACTCCGGCGCTTCAAGTCACGGCAGAGCGACCCGCTGAAGCAGTGGAAGCTGAGCCCCGTCGACGCCCGCGCGCAGGAGCTCTGGGACGTTTACACGCGCTACAAGGAACAGATGTTCAGCAAGACGCATACGTCGTTCAGCCCCTGGACCATCGTCCGGGCCGACGAGAAGCGGAAAGCCCGCCTCGAAAGCGTCCGGCACGTCCTGAACTTCCTGCCCTACGACGGCAAGGAAAAGGCGCAGGTGAGGGTCGCTCCCGACCCGAACGTCGTCACACGCTTCCACCGGAAGATCATCTCTATCGACAGCTGAGGCCGGACTGAAAGAAGCCGGTGCGCCGTGCTCAGTGCGTCATCGGGGCGCGGGCCTGGCGCACGAGCCCCTGCTCCTCCGCGGTCAGTTCCACCCACTGCTTCATAATCTGCTGCTTGAGCGGGAAGATGTGGACCGCGTCCCAGCCGCAGACGTCCTCGCACAGCCGGCAACCGGTGCACTTCTTCTCGTCCAGGGTGCTTACGCCGAAGAAGTCGTCGGTACGGTCCGTGCGCTGCAGGCTCAACGCGTCGAACGGGCAAATGTTGATGCAGAGCTCGCAGCCTGAGCCAATGCACTTGTCTTCGATAACCACGGCCTTGGGCCAGTCGTTCTTCTTGAGGGAGCGGCAGACGTCGCCGACGGTGTCGAGGATCGCCTCGGGCGGGCAGACGACTCCGCACGCGCCGCAGTCGATGCAGAGCGTCGGGTCAATGATGTGGAGGGAGTTCCGCTCACCGGTGATCGCGTTCGTCGGGCAGCGCTTCGTGCAGGCCGTGCAGCCGATACACGTCTCGATGATCTTGTAGGCCAAGCGATTTTCCTCGTCGGGTCTTCGAGCGAGGATGTTACCACCAACTCTGCGAATACGCGGCCGGGCCGCGCACCGTGGGCGCTTCTGTCACACTGGTCAGGACACCCACCGGCGAGGCTGCACATGCTTCCGTCCATCCACCTCGGACCCACGGACGTCACCATCCGGCCGCTGGGGCTGGGCGCCTGGCAATGGGGCGACACGCGCTTCTGGGGCTTCGACGCGTCGACGGGCCCGGCCCTGGCGCGGGACGCATTCAACGCCTCGCTCGACGCGGGCATCACGTTCATTGACACGGCCGAGTTGTACGGGAGCGGGCGGTCCGAGCGCATGGTGGGGCGCTTTCTGCGCGAGAGCGGCAGGGAGGCCTTTGTCGCCACCAAGTTCGCCCCAATGCCCTGGCGAGTCCGCTCCGCCTCGCTGGTGGGCGCCCTCGACCGGAGCCTGGAGCGCCTCCGTATGGGGCAGGTCGACCTGTACCAGGTGCACTGGCCCTCGCCCCTCCTGCGGATCGACCGCCTCATGGACCGCCTGGCCGAGGCCGTGCGCGCGGGCAAGGTGCGGTACGTGGGCGTGAGCAACTATTCCGAGAAGCAGATGCGGCGCGCCCACGCGGCCCTCGCCCAGCACGGGGTACCGCTCGTGTCAAACCAGGTCAACTACAGCCTCATGCACCGCGCTCCGGAACGGAACGGCGTGCTGGCGGCCTGCCGTGAGTTGAACGTCACGCTCATCGCCTACAGCCCTATCGCCCAGGGCGCCCTCACCGGCAAGTACGGGCCGGGGCGCGGCAAGGTGACGGGCGTCCGGCGCTACCGCGGACACTTTCGCGCTCTCCCGTCGGCCATGCCGCTGGTGGAGGCTCTGGAACGCATTGGCGCCGTCCACGAGCGCACCGCGGCCCAGGTCGCGCTGAACTGGCTCGCCCGGCAGGACCACGTGCTCCCGATTCCCGGCGCCAAGGACGGCCGCCAGGCTGGCGAAAACGCGAAGGCTGTGGACTTCGCTATCAGCGCTGAGGAAGCGGCCGAACTGGACCGCCTGAGCATGCGCTTCCGCTGAACCGCTACAGCGGGCCCCCGGACGCGAGGATGCGGCCGAGCACCCGTTCTGCACTCCCGTCGAAGGGGAACGCCCGCTCGTCGACGGCCTTGCACGCGAGACGCAATCCCTCGTGGGCGGCGTCGACGACTTGCGCGGGGTACTTCATGGCGACTGCATTGGCCGCCAACTCGTCGAAGTCGCGGGCGAAGTACGAGAAGTCCGGCGCTACGATGAGGTCCAGGTCGAGGTCCACGAACGTGATCGCCCGCCCTGAGACGATCGCCGGCAGTGCGGAGTCGGCATGCGCCCGGGTCAGCCGTCCGAGTTCGTCATAGAACAACCACCAGACCAGGGGCGACACCGTGGACAGGCAGGCGAGCATCTGCGGAGGCGAATCCGTGGAGTTCCCGTTCTTCAGGCTTTCGTGGCGCGAAGCGTCGTGGTAGACCAGCAGCCATCCCTCGCCGGCCGCTTCCACGAGGTCGCCGGCCACTTCGCGCTTCAACGCGCCGTCGTACTTGCGCTTGTAGATGCGGACGGGGTTACGCATGCGGCCGGGGTGGCGGCGAATCCAGCGCCTGGCGCAGGGCCTCTTTCAACTCCCCCAGTTCCGGGAAGCGCCCCATGCCCTTCTTGGAGTAGGCGAGGCGGCCGTCTATGGCGACTTCGAATTGTCCGCCGCTCCCCGGGATGAGCGTGAGCCCCTCCAGGTAGTCAGCGAACGTGTGCAACAACTCTTGCGCCGTCCACGCGGCGCGTGCGGTGTAGTTTCACTGCACGCAGTAGGTGATCGAGACCTTCAGCTTCGGCGCGTCACTCATGGCCGTTTCGCCCCCCATTCGTCCCAGTATGTCACCGCCTCCACCGGCAGTCTCGGGCCCGCGCCGAACTTCCCGACGGGCCAGCCGACGGGGATGAGCGCGGCCGTGTGCGCTTCCTCCGGGATGCCCAGCAGCTCGCGGACGGCGCCCTCGTTGTGCCGGTGCAGGGTCGTAAGCACCGTGCCGAGCCCGAGCGCGCGGGCCGCCAGCATGAGGTTCTGCACGGCAGGGTAGATGCTCGACCCCGAGGCGATGCCCGTGTTCACGTCGAGCAGGAACCCGCAGGGGATGATCAACACGGGCACCTCATCCAGGTGCTCGGCCAGGTGCGTGCCTCGGGCCACGCTGCGAGCCATGGAGCGCGCCATCTCCTCCGTCATGGGCGCCGCCGGTGCTGCCTGGCGAGCGGCGCGGTACTTCGTCCATTCGGCCAGGTAGATGTCGCGCAGGCCGCGTTTCTTCGCCGGGTCGGTGACGACGACGAAGCGCCAGGGCTGCACGTTGCCGCCGTTCGGGGCGCGCGTGGCCGCCCAGATCATCTTCTTGATCAGCTCGTCCGGGACGGGGTCTGGCTTGAACCGGCGCATCGCCCGCTGCGAGCCGATGACTTCGAAAATGTCCTGTTCTGCGATCTCCATGGTTTGCCTCCGTGGTGCCGCCATCTTACAGATGCGCGGGCGGTGGCCGCGCCACCCGGGCGCGCCTATAATCCAGGATTGCCTGGCGCCCCGTGCGCCACCCACTTCCCCAACCTACGGAGACTCGAATGAACCTGCTGAACCGCATCCTGCGCCCATCGCGCCTCGCCCATGCCCACTGTGACGGTCCGTGCGGCGTCTACGACCCCTCCTCGGCCCGCGTTGCGGCGGAGGCCGTGCTCTCGATGGAGAAGAAGCTGGCCGCGCTTGGTGACGGCCAGGACCTCGCCAGCCAGAACACGCGTGCCCGCTTCATCGCCATCAAGGAGCAACAGGCCGAGCTGACCAAGAAGGAGCTCGACATCCTCTGGCACGACTATTTCAAGCCCGAGCACCTCGAGAAGTTCCCCGACCTCCACACCACCTTCTGGCAGGCCGCCAAGCTCTGCTCGAAGAACAAGACCGAATCCGACCCGGCGAACGGCGAGGCGCTCGTCCAGTGCATCGAGAAGATCCACGGCATGTTCTGGGCGACGAAGAACCGCGAGGTCGCCTTCTACCGCGCCAACCCCTGAGCCGCATACAGGGCACAGCACGCCGCAAGGGCCGCCCGTCCTCATGGGCGGCCTTTGCCATTTTCGAGGCGCTTTGTCTGGCCGGCCTGGCGTTCCTGTCGAAGCGCTGCGTTCTCCGTTTCGAGGTCGCCGGGGACAGCATGGCGCCCGCCCTCCGACCCGGGGACTGGCTCGTTGCGGACCGCCTCGCGTACCGGTCGCGCACGCCGCGCCCGGGCGAGATTGTCCTGGTCCCGGACCCGCGCGAGCCCGGGCGGCTGCTCCTGAAGCGCGTCGTTCACGTAGAAGGGAGTGGCGACCTCACGGTGCTGGGCGACAACCCGGCCGCCAGCACGGACAGCCGTCACTTTGGCCCCGTGCCGGGTTCCAGCGTGGTAGCGCGCGTGTGCGTCCGCTACTGGCCCGGCCCGCGACTGTTCTGAGGCTCAGGGGCCAACTGGTCCAGCACGAGTTTGTCCGTCGGGAAGGCGAGCGGCGGTGGCGAGGACGGGTCGAAGTACTCCAGCGCGTCGAGCTCGTTGTCGGCTGCATGCAACGTCCCTTCGGACGCCGTGGCGGCGAACCAGATGCCGACGGTCAACTGCTTCTGATTGTGGAAGTTCGAATGGACTGCCACGACCGCTCCGGGCTCGACGGTCAGGCCCGTCTCTTCGCGGAACTCGCGGCGCGCCGCTTCACGCACCTCTTCCCCCCACTCCACGTATCCGCAGGGGATGCACCAGAGGCCGGCGTGCTCGCCCTTCGCGCGCCTTCCGAGGAGCACGCGCCCCGACGCATCGCGCAGGACCACGGCCACACCGACCGCAGGGTTGCGATAGCGGACGAACCCGCAGGCGATGCAGTACGGGTGCTCATGGCCGCCGCGCCGGTCGAACACGAGCGCCTGGCCGCAATCCGGGCAAAACGTCGCCGGGAGCCGGTGCGTAGCGAACCCCGGGCCGGGCAGGGATCGGTCCGCCGCGCTCACGGCTGCGGGAGCTTGCCCTCGGCCCGGAGGGCGCAGAGCGCTACGAGGTCTTCCGCCACCTTCGCCAGCGCAATCGCCACACTCTTGTTGGCCGGCTCGTCGCCCGGGCCCCAGTGCTCCCCGGCGCGGGAAATGACCACGTCGGGGACCGCGGCGATGGCGCCGATGTGGCGCATGACACGCGTTATGTCGGTTACGCCCGGTTCGGCGTCGCCGCCGGCGATGCCGATCACGGCGAACGGCTTGCCGCCGGCCTGCGGCATGTCGATGAAGTCCAGCGCATTCTTGAGCGCCCCGGGAGCGGCGCCATGGTACGAGGGCACGGTGAAGACGAGCGCGTCCGCCGCTTCGCAGGCCGCGCGCCAGGCGCCAACTGCTGCCGGGTACTGGTCGTCGGGCCGCCCGTCGAGCAGCGGCAAGGAGCCGATTTCGAACGTTTCGCACTGCGCCCCGTGTGCCGCGAGCGCGCGGATGAGGAACTGCAGGGCGCGGTCCGAACTGCTGCGCGGCCGCACGGCGCCGTTGATGCCAAGGATTCGATGAGCCATGCGCCGGAGCGTACGCCCCTCTCCCGCGACGCGCCAAGGACCGTAGCGCGCTACGCTGCCGCCGTGGCCCCTCCGCGTGTCGCCGTCCTCGGCAGTTGCACCGCTGACCTTGTCTTGCGCATGCCGCGCTTCCCCGTGGCGGGCGAGACGCTGTTCGCCGACGAGGGTGGCCTGTTCGCGGGCGGAAAGGGATTGAACCAGGCGATCGCGGCGGCGCGCCTCGGCGCCAGCGCTACGCTCATCGGCCGGGTCGGCGCCGACGCCCTCGGCGACTTCCTGCTCGAAACTGCCCGGGCCGACGGCGTCGACTGCCGGTTCGTGGTGCGAGACCCGGGCCATTCCACCGGCGTCGCGGTGCCCATCGTGCTGCCTGACGGGGCGAACAGCATCCTCGCGGCGCCCGGGGCCAACTTCCAGGTGACGCTCGCCCAGGTCGAGGCCGCGCGCGACGCCATCACCGCCGCCGACTGCCTGCTGCTCCAGTTCGAGGCGCCCATGGAGGCGAACCTCGCCGCCGCGCGGATCGCGGCTGGCGCCGGCCGCACCGTCTTCCTGAACCCGGCGCCCTTCCGGCCGTTCCCGCCCGAGCTGATGTCGCTCGCGTCGATCCTGACGCCGAACGAAGTCGAGGCGGTGATGCTCGCGCCGGGTGAGACGTCCGACGAGGCGCGCGCCCGAACGATCCTGGCGCAGAGCGGCGCGGTGGCAGTGGTCGTCACGCTCGGGGCGGCCGGCTGCGTCGTCTGCGACGCCTCTGGCATCCGCCGGTTTGCGGCGCTGCCCGTTCGGGCCGTCGACACGGTCGGCGCCGGGGACGCATTTTGCGGCGCCCTGGCAGTCGCGATGGCTTCCGGCGAGCCCCTCGACGGCTCGGTGCGCCTCGCCAACGCGGCCGCGGCTGTGAGCGTGACCAGGCCCGGCGCCGCTCCCTCACTTCCGACGCGCGCGGAAGTCGAGGCACTGCTGAAGGGAACGTGAGCGCGCGCTGCGGCGTCCTGCTTGAAGATGGCGCCGCCTCGCCTCGATACTGCAAGCGGCGGCGCCCCGGATTGCTCGTTTGACGGTCCAGTTACAACGTTTCTGCCCACTCTGCGATCGCGCCTTCAACGAAGGCGAGGCGGTGCTGCGCTGTGAAGGCTGCGGGGTGCTGCATCACCCCGGGTGCTGGGTGCGGAACGACGGGTGCGTCACGCAGGTGGACCACAAGCGGACGCCCATCGCGCAGGCGTATTCCACGTCACGCCCGGCGGGCGCACCGGCCGCCCACCCAGGAGAAGGCACACGGGTGATGCAGCCCCCGCCGGCCGAGCCCGGGGACGGGCCACGCGAGCCTGTCCCGTTCGCCCCGCGGCCGCGCGCCGTTCCCCCTGAACCCCCGGTTCCACCTCCGCCCGACGTCGAGGCGCGGGCCGTCCACGAGGCGGGCGCGGGTGCCCCATTGACCCCCCTGCCTGGCAGGTCCCGTCCCCAGGCCGAGCCTCAGCAGCCGGTGGCCGTGCCCCATGCTCCGCGCCGCTACCAGCCCCCCAACGACCAGCAACCGGTGCGCAAGCCGCTGCCCAAGGTCTACGGTCAGCACCGATTCCTCGCCTACTGGTACGTCCCGGTGGCGGCACTCCTGGCGGTGGGCGTCGCCCTTGGCGTCATCTGGCTCGTAGGCCAGTTCACCGGCGACGACGGCTCGGACCAGGCCTCGGTCGTGCTGCCGGGAACAGCGACTCCGACGCTTTCGCCCGCACTGGCGTCCTCGACAGCCGCGGTGACGAGCACCACCGGTACGACGCGCACGCCTGCCGGCTCTCCCACGGCGCCGGGGCCGGCAGGCAAGTTCAAGCAAGGCGACCTGGCGGTCGTCACCGGCGCCGGAGACTGCCTGAACGTCCGTGTGGCTGCGGGCCGCCAGAACGACGCTATCGTGTGCTTGCCCGACGGCGCTGAGGTTACGGTCACGGGCGGGCCGGAGAATGCTGGCGACCTGCGCTGGTGGAAAGTGCGGACGCCACAGGGAGAAGGATGGGCGGCAGAAGATTACCTCGTCCGCAAGCCGTAGCGGGGGCGCTTGCCGCGGTCGCGTTGCTCCTCGCCGGCTGCGACGGCGGGGGCGACCCGCCTGCGCCCGCCGCGAGCAGCGTCGTCGCGCCCACGGCAACGGGCGTTCCCACGCCGACGGCGACGCCCGACATCCTCGGTCCGCGCCCACGCACAACCGCCGCGGCGGTCACCGCGCTCCAGCGCTATCTCGACGCGGGGGGAGCGCTCTGCACGGAAACGCTCAGGGGCGCCTGGAGCGCGTCGCAATGCGCGAGCGCGGACCTCGACGGCGACGGCAAGCTCGACTTTGCCTTCCTCGTCCCGCTCGACGTGCCAGACCCACCGCACGCGGCCGCGGTCCTCGTGAAACGGGCGACCGCGCGGGTGGAGGCGTTCCCATTGGAGGGGGCCGCCGACGCCTCCCCACTCGCGGCACCGCTGTTCACCGCCCTCGACCGTTCGGGAGACGGCCGCCCGGACCTGGCCTTCGTCTCGACAGCGTGCGGCGCCAGCGGCTGCACGAGCCTCGTGCAGGTCGAGACGTGGGACGGGACCGCATGGCGGGACGTCGGCCCGGGCGAGCCCGGGTTCGACAACGTGGACCGTGTCGCCTTCGAAGGGCAGGGCACAGCTGCGAAGCTCGTCGTCCACGCGGGGCTGCTGAAGACCCCGTCTGCCGGCCCGACGCGCGCCTCGACCTTCACGTACACGTTCGCGAACGGCCACTTCACGCTCGCGTCCGGCACGCCCGACAGGCCGGTGTACCTGTACCACGCCATCGTCGACGCCGACGCGAAGTTCAACAGCGGCGACTTCGAGTCCGCCATCGCCGCGTACCAGGCCGCGGTCGACGACAAGAAGCTGATCGACTGGCAGCAGGAATCGGGCCGTGGCGACGGGCGCGCGCGCCTCGCCGGCTACGCGCTCTTCCGCGTCGCCGTGGCCACGGCGGCCTCCGGTGCGGACGCCCCTGCGGTCCGGGCCGCCTTCGACGCCGCCATCGCGAAGTCGACCGAGCCACTCTTCGGCAACGCGACGGAGGCGTTCCGCCGCGGTTACCAGGATAGAAGCGGAGTTCACGCCGGCTGCCAGGAGGCCACCCGCTACCTGTCGACGGCCGGGGTGCCCGAGCTGCTCAAGGACATCTTCGACTACGGGTACGCGAATCTGCCCGTACGCTCCTACCACGACATCTGTCCGCTCTGATCGACCGGCTCAGCTGAGCAATTTGCGCAAGTTCGCCATCTCGATGGCCGCCCGCGCCGCTTCCTCACCCTTGTGACCGTCTTTGCCGCCACAGCGTGCGAGCGCCTGCTCCGCCGAGTCGACCGTGAGCACGCCGAAGATCACCGGGACGCCCGTTTCACGCGCAACGGCGGCGATGCCTTCCGCGGCCCCACCCGCCACGTATTCGAAGTGCGCCGTCTCGCCGCGGATTACCGCTCCCAGGCAGACGACCGCGTCGAAGCGCTCCGACTCCGCCGCCCACTTGGCTGCGGTCGGGACTTCGAAGGCGCCCGGCACCCACGCGACGCCGACGTCTTCGTCGCGCAGGCCGTTTTCGCGGAGCGCCGAAACTGCGCCCTCGAGCAGCTTCCTGGTAACGAAACCGTTCCAGCGTGCGACCACCACACAGACGCGCAGGCCAGCGCCGTCGAGTGCACCCTCCATCTCGCGCATCGCTACTTGCCGCCCGCGAGCGTTTCGAGCCCGTCGAGGAGGTGGCCCATGCGCCGCCGCTTGGTGTCGAGGTAGCGGATGTTGAACGGGTTCGGGACGGTCTCGATCGGCACGCGTTCGACCACCTCCAGCCCGTAGGCTTCGAGGCCCGCGCGCTTGGCCGGGTTGTTCGTGATGAGCCGCATCTTTTTCACGCCGAGGTCGACGAGGATTTGCATGCCCAGCCCGTAGTCACGCCGGTCGGCGGGAAAGCCGAGCGCGATGTTCGCGTCCACGGTGTCCATACCCTGATCCTGGAGCTCGTAGGCCCGGAGCTTATTGTGCAGCCCGATGCCTCGTCCTTCCTGCCGCATGTAGAGGAACACGCCGCCTTCTTCGCCGATCATCCGCAAGGCCCGGTCCTTCTGCTCGCCGCAGTCGCAGCGCAGAGAGTCGAACACGTCACCCGTGACGCACTGGTCGTGCACGCGCACGAGCACCGGCTTGTCGGGGTCGATGGGTCCCTTGACGATCGCGACGTGCTCCCCGCCGGGGTCGTGGGCGGTGGAGTACGCGAGGATCATCATGTCGCCGAAGGGTGTCGGCAGCTTCGTCTCGGCGAGGCGCCGCACGAGCCGCTCGTTGCGCAGCCGGTACTTGATCATCTCGTGGATGGTGACGATGCGCATGCCGTGACGGCGCGCGAATCGTTTCAGGTCGGGCATGCGCGCCATTTCGCCGTCGAGCTTCATGATCTCGCAGAGCACGCCGGACGGGTACAGTCCGGCCATCTTCGCCAGGTCGACGCTCGCCTCGGTCTGGCCTGCGCGCACGAGTACGCCGCCGTTGCGGGCGCGGAGCGGGAACATGTGTCCCGGCCGCACCAGGTCGTCCGGGCGCGTGTTCGGGTCGATGAGCACCTGCACGGTGCGCGCGCGGTCCGATGCACTGATGCCGGTGGAAACGCCGGTGCGCGCCTCCACCGAGACCGTGAAGGGCGTCCCGAAGTGCGACGTGTTGTCGTCCGCCATCATGGGCAGCTTCAGGTCGGCGACGCGGTCCTCGGTGATCGTCGTGCAGATCAACCCACGGCCGTACTTCGCCATGAAGTTCACGGCGTCGGGCGTGACGAACTGCGAGGCCATCACGAGGTCGCCCTCGTTCTCTCGGTCCTCGTCATCCGTGATGATGACGAATTTGCCGCGCCGGTACTCCTCGATCGCCTCGGGCACCGTGGCCATGACGTCTTCCCGTTCAGGCATGAGAGTCCTCCTTGCCGGGGCCTTCAACGAACTGCTGCACGTAACGCGCGATGATGTCTGTTTCGAGGTTGATGCGGTCGCCCGCCTTCCGCGTCACGAGGTTCGTGTGCTCCTGGGTGTACTGCACGAGCGAAACGGAGAAGCTCTCCGCGTCCTTCGCGACGATCGTCAGGCTGATGCCGTCGATGCAAACAGGCCCCTTCACGACCATGTAGCGCAACAGCTCGGCCGGGGCCAGGAAGCGCGCGACGATCGCCTCCGCCTCGGGCGTGAACGAATGGAGCGTGCCCACGCCCTCGACCACTCCCCGCACGATGTGCCCGCTGAGACGGTCGCTGGGCCGCACGCTGCGTTCCAGGTTCACCAGGTCCTCCGGCTTCAGTTCACCGAGGTTCGAGCGCCGATAGGTCTCCGGCATGAGGTTGGCGAAGAATGTCTCGCCGTCCATCTCAGCGACCGTGAGGTCCACGCCGTTGATGGCGATCGAGTCGCCCAGCTTCGAATCCGTGAGCACGAACGGGGCGCGGATGCGCAGCGTCCCCTCGCCGGCTTCGACGACTGTCCCGACCTCTTCCACGATGCCGGTAAACATCAGGGGGTGAGACGAGAGACGAGAGATGAGAGATGAGACGTGCGCATGTAGCCCCCGGCGCGGCGTTGGCCGCGAAGTTCGACATTTCCGGGGAGCCGGATCGCGAGAGGATGCGCGGCTACGGCTACCGGGCGGGAGGCAAGCCCCTTCGCACGGCGGCAGCGCGCATGTCCTCTCCCATCCGGACTCTGACCGTCGGCCCCGGAATCTCACCGGATCAGTCCCATTGGCGCGCGGGCGCGTCGCCGGGAGTCGCGGGCTTTCACCGCCGGTGGGGAATTACACCCCGCCCCGAGAACATCAACCGTATCCTTAGCCTTGCACTAACGGTTGTCAATATGCCGGTTCGCGGACCGAGTTGGGGGAGCCTGGTTCAGGCGCCGCTGTCTGTGCCGGCGGTGATCGCCCGGAAGGCGGCCAGCGCCTTCGGCCGCTCCTCGAACAGCCAGTCGATCTTCAGCCAGAAGCCATCGAGCACCGTAGAGCGGAAGACGCCGTCTTCCACCGGCGCGGGCTGGTAGCGGCCGTGAGCGTCGAGGACGAAGAAGTCCGCGCTCTGCTCGCCGGGCCGGGAATCGACGAGCCAGTACTCGGATGCCCCGAGCTCCTGGTACTCCAACAACTTCACGTTCTGGTCGCGCCGCACGCTGTCGTCGGAAACGACCTCGACGACGATGTCTGGCGGCCCGGCCATGAAGCGTTCCTGTTGGCTCACTACCTTCGCGTTCGAGATGTACATGACGTCTGGCTCTCGGCCCGAGCGGCCCCCTCGCCCGCCGCGGGCTTTGAGCGCGTAGGGCGCGCATTGCACGACACCGCTTCCTGCCCGTTCGCTGAAGATGTTGAGCAGCGTCACGAGGAACGTGACGATTCGCTGGTGCAACGCTGAGTTCGACATGTACACGTAGGCCACCCCGTCAACCCACTCGGTCAGGCCGTGCTCGTACTCCCACCCGAGCCACTCGTCCCACGTCATCTCGGCCGTGGCCACGTACTCGTGTGAGTCGGAAGGCACGAGCCTGTCGTCCAGGCGATGAGTCTTAGCGACCTGCGTCATGCCCTGAGTATACGCGCGCCCAGGAGCCTCATTCGCTTGCCCTCTCCAGCAACTTCACCAGCACGTCGTAGGTGGCGTAGGCGTCCGCCAGCGCGCCGTGCTCCCCCATCCGGCCGATGCCGAGGCGGTCGGCGACGTGGCCGAGGTTGAACCGGTCGACCTGCCCGCCGCCCTTGAGCAGCAACCGAGCGATGGGCTGCACGTCGAGCGCGACCAGGGCGAACGGCCACGGCCGCTTCAGCCGCCGGTAGGTCTCCACGAGGAAGGACATGTCCTGGCCGATCCCCCAGCCGGTGACCACGCAGTCACGTCCCAGGTCCGTCAGGCGGTCAAAAGCATGTTCGAGCTCGAGCGCCTGACGCCACAGCTTGGGGCTGTATCCGACCACCTTGAGCGCGCCGGGAACAGCGTTCCCGATGTGCCGCGGCTTCACGCGGCCGCCCCACGCCTCCTGCTCCGCCAGCCCCACGGCCAGCTCGGCGCGCACGCCGCCGACGTCCAGCACCTCGTGCATCTGGGCGTTCGGGCCGCTCATCTCCAGGTCGAGGACGAGCAACGAAGCGACCCCCGTGAGCAGCGTGATGTCGACCGCTTCGGTAATCGGGCGGCCTTCGTCGTCCAACGCCTTGAGGCCGGGTACGAGGTGCGGTAGGAGAGCGTGGGCTGGCACGGTCATGGCAGTCGGCCTAAATGCGACGCACTTCGCGCGAGCCCGCAGCAACAGCGAGCGTCAATCCCGCTGCGGCAACCATCCAGGCGCCCACAACCTGCGGCGCGCCCCAGGTGTCGATCATCTTCCCCATCAGGAGGGCGGCGAACGGCGTCATGCCCCAGGTCATCGTTTGCAGCGAAAGGACGCGGCTGCGGTACTCCGGCTCGGCCTGCAGTTGCATCAGCGACGAGTTGTACGCCGAGTACATGCTGTGGAACACCCCGGCCACCGCGAGCACGGCTACTGCCAGCCAGAGGTCCCGCATGAGCGTGAAGGCGCCGACGGCCGAGGCGTAGAGGAAGCATGTCCACATCATCGGCGATCCCATGCGGGAGCGGCCGGCTGTAAACGCGACAATTGTGCCGCCCAGCAACGAGCCGAGCCCAACGGCGGCCGCCAGGTATCCGTAGCCCGATTCGTCCGAGCCGAGCACGTCGCGCGCGAACACCGGCAGAAACGTGACGTACGGGTACACGAGCACGCTGGGCAACACTGCCATGCCCACGATGACCAGCATCCGGCGGTCGTGAGCGACGTAGCTCAGCCCGCCGCCGACGCTCTTGAGGATGCCCGGCTGAGCTTCCGAAGGGTCCGGGTAGTTGGGACGCAGCATCCATGTCAGTACGAGCGAGAGGGCGATGGCGACTGCCTGCACTTCGAAGGCGCCCTGCGTGCCCACCAGTCCGATGAGCGCGCCACCGATAGCCGGGCCGATGACGCGCATCGCGTTCCCGCCGAGCGCGTTGAGGGCAACCGCGGCTGTCAGGTCTTCGCCGCCGACGCTGTCGTACACGAGCAGGCTGCGTATGGGGCCGGCGAGCGCCTCCACGATCCCGGCGGCCATCGCCGTCAGGTAGACCATCCAGATCTCGATGCTGCCCGTGGTGATGAGCACGGCGAGCAGCGTCGCAATTACCACGCTGCCGGACGTGTAGATGAGCAACTGGCGGCGGCGCTCTATCCGCCCGGCCAGGTAGCCGCCGACCGGCGAGACGATCAGCAGCGCTCCGCCACGGAGCAGCGCCACCAGCCCGAGGTCTGTCGCCGAGCCGCCCAGGTCGTGGAGCACGAGCCAGCCCTGGCCGATGGTCTGCACCCATGACCCGACCTGCAGCGCCATGGTGCTGAACAGGAGCACGCGGAAGTCGCGGTGGCGCAAGGCCGAGAAGGGCCGGCCGGGCGCAGTCAGACCATGCCCGGCAGCGACCGTACGGGGCTCGGCGATGCCGCGAGATGCCAAGCGGACGTCCTTCGGCTCCCGGTGGGGCTGCGTTCCAAGCTACACAGCGCCCCGGCAACAGGGAACACGTACCGGCCGAAGGCCACCGGTGGCTTCTCACTGCCTCGCGGCGCGAGGCCTGTTACGATCGCTCCACGCCGGTGCGCCCGCCCGGGCCACGGAGGCATCGTGAGCAACCCCGCCACCACCTCGCTCGCCCTCTTCGCGGACCAGTACGGCGTCGACACGGCCGTGATGTCCTCGCTGCTCTCGGCCGCGCTCGCCCACGGGGGCGACTTCGCCGAGCTGTTCTTCGAGCACCGCGTGGAGACCGGCATCAGCTGGGAGGACCAGAAGGTCAAGGCAGCGTCCCGCAACGTCGCGCAGGGCGTGGGTATCCGCGTGGTCCGGGGCGACGCCATCGGCTACGCCTACACGGAGTCGCTGGAGATCGACGCGATGCGGCGAGCCGCGGAGACCGCCGGCCGCATCGGCCGCGCGGGCGAGCGCCCTGTCCCCGTCGACGCGACCCCGGCTTCCGTGGCGAACAGCTGCTACTCGGCCGCGCACCCTCTGACCGGCGTGCCGGCCCCCGAAAAGGTCGCCATCCTCGAACGCGCCGACCGGGCCGCCCGCGCCTACGACCCGAGCGTGGCGCGCGTCGACTGCTCGATTGCCGACGAGCTGAAGCACGTGCTCGTCGCTCGCAGCGACGGCCGCGTCGTCGGCGACGTCCAGCCCCTCATCCGCCTCAACGTCAGCGTGCTCTCGGACCACAACGGCAGCCGCCAGACCGCCCGCACGGGCGGCGGTGGCCGCCTCGGCATGGAATACTTCGAACGCGTCACCCCGGAAGACGCCGCGCGTGACGCCGCGCGCCAGGCGGTGCTGCTGCAGAGTGCCGTCGAAGCGCCCGCGGGCACGTTTCCGGTCGTCCTCGCGGCCGGCGACAGTGGCATCCTCCTGCACGAGGCGGTGGGCCACGGGCTGGAAGCCGACTTCAACCGCAAGGGCACGAGCATGTACTCGGGCCGAACGGGAGAGCCCGTCGCCAGCCCCCTCGTGACCGTGATCGACGACGGCACCATCCAGGGCTCGCGCGGTTCGCTCAACGTCGACGACGAAGGCAACGACACGCGCCGGAACGTCCTCATTGAGGGCGGCACGCTCCGAGCCTACCTGCAGGACGAGATCAGCGCCCGGCATTACGGCGTGACCCCCTCGGGCTCGGGCCGCCGCGAGACGTTCAAGCACTACATCATGCCGCGCATGACCAACACCCTCATGCTCCCCGGCGAAAGCCACCCGGAGGACATCATCCGGGGCGTGGAGAAGGGCATCTACGCGGTCTCCTATTCCGGCGGGCAGGTCAACATCTCGAACGGCGACTTCGTCTTCTCGCTGACCGAGGCGTACCTCATCGAGCACGGCCGGATAACGGCGCCGGTGCGCAACGTGACGCTCATCGGCAACGGTCCGGACGTGCTCTCGAGGGTGAGCATGGTGGGCAGCGACTATCAGCTTTCGGACGGCCGCTGGATGTGCGGCAAGGACGGCCAGTCCGTGCCAGTGGGGGTGGGCATGCCCACGGTGCTCGTCTCCGGGATAACGGTGGGAGGGACGAGCGTTGGGTAGTGCTGGCGAGACTGTCCCGCCCATGAGCGGCCTCGAATGACCTCGAATCTCGACATCGCGCGTCGCGCCGTGGAGCTGGCCCGGCGCGCCGGCGCCGGGCAGTGCGACGCCTACCTCGCGGCCTACGACGAATCCGAGGTCACGGTCCGCCTCGGTGAGACCGAGAAGCTGATCGAAGCAGGCTCGCGTGCGCTTGGCCTGCGCGTGATCACTGAAGGGCGCACGGCCGTCTGCTCGACCTCTGACCTCTCCGAAGCCGCGATCGAGCGCCTCGCGCGGGACACGGTGGAGCTGGCACGCATCTCCGGAAGCGACCAGTACGCCGGCCTCCCGGAGCCCTCGGAACTCGCGGGGCCCGCGCTTCCCTCCCTCCAGATCTATGACGAACGGCTCGGCGCGCTGACCACGGACGAGAAGCTGCAGATGGCGCTGGACTGCGAGACGGCCGCGCTCGCCTTCGACCCGCGCATCACCAACTCGGACGGCGCAACCTTCGGCACGCGCGTTGGCGAAGTGGCTCTCGCCAACTCTCACGGTTTCGCTGCGGCGTACCCCTCGACGAGCGTCTCGCTGATGGTCGAGGTGATGGCCAACGACACGGACGGCAAGAAACGGAACGCCTACTGGTACAGCGACGAGCGCAGCCTGCACCGTCTCGCCGACCCCGCCGAGGTGGGCCGGACCGCCGCCCGCCGAGCGCTGGACCAGCTCGGCGCGCGCAAGGTCGCCACGAAGCAGGTCCCGGTCGTCTTCGAGCCGATGATGGCGGCCCGTCTCCTGCGCGACCTCGCTTCCTGCCTCTCGGGCAGCGCGCTCTATCGCGGCGCCACGTTTCTTGCGGGGCGGGACGGAGAGCGTATCGGCTCCGCGCTGGTGACCATCACCGACGACCCCACCATCCCGGGCGGCCGCGGCTCCCGGCCATTCGATGGGGAGGGCGTCGCCACGCGGCGCACGCCGCTGTTCGAGGAAGGGACGCTTTGCGGCTTCCTCTTCGACTGCTATACCGCGCGGCGCACGGGGCGGGCGACCACCGGCAGCGCCCAGCGCGGCGTGGAGTCGCTGCCCTCCCCCGGGCCGGCAAACCTGACCTTCGCGCCCGGCAACGTGGCGCCCGAGGCAATCGTGGGCGCCGTCGCTGACGGGCTCTACCTGACGTCCATCATCGGCCACGGCTTCAACCCGACGACCGGGGACCTCTCGCACGGGGCGGCGGGCTTCTGGATCGAAAACGGGCGGCTCGCGTTCCCGGTCTCCGAGGTGAACGTTTCCGGCCGCATGGACGCGATCCTCGCCGCCGTCGACGCCACAGGTGACGACCTGACCTGGTTCGGGTCGACCGCCGCGCCCACGATCCGCGTCCGCGAGATGACCGTCTCGGGCCTGTAGGTACCGCCGCTGCGACCCGTCCGTCCGCGGGGCCACTGGAATTCTCTGCCGTACACTGGGCCCCATGCCCACCAGCGAAACCCCTCCGCTCCCGACGCGCGCCGACATCAAGCGCTACCGAGACAACTACCGCGACGAAGTCAACGGCGCGGCCCTGTACCACCTCCTCGCTGCCGCCGAGAAGGACGAGGGGCTGCGCGAAGTGTTCACGAGAATGGCGCAGAGCGAGGAGCGCCACCTCGCGCTCTGGGAACGGAAGCTGCGCGAGGCCGGCGAATCCCTCCCCCGCGCGAAGGCGTCGCCACGCGTCCGCATCCTGGGCTGGCTGGCACGCCGTTTCGGGACCAGGATCGTGACGCCCATCGTCACGGTGATGGAGCAGTCCGCGAGCACGATGTACGACCAGCAGCCCGAGGCCGTGGCCGAGCACCTTCCGTCAGATGAGCGCTCGCACGCACGCCTCTTCCGAGAGATCGGGCGGTCGCGGGGCAGTGCCGAAGCGGCCGGGAGCATCGCCCGCCTGGAGGGGCGCCACCGCGGCGGGACAGGCAACGCCCTGCGCGCCGCTGTCCTGGGGGTGAACGACGGCCTCCTTTCGACCTTGAGCCTCGTCATGGGCGTGGCGGGCGCAAGCCCCGGGCGAGAGGTTGTGTTCCTCTCGGGGATCACCGGCCTCCTCGCCGGTTCGTTTGCGATGGCGCTGGGCGAGTGGATCAGCGTGCGCAGCAGCGCCGAGTCGTTCGAACGCCAACTCGCGATCGAAAGGGAAGAGCTCGAGGCGATGCCCGAGGAAGAGGAAGAGGAGCTCACGCTCATCTACCGCGCCAAAGGGCTCTCGGCCGAGGCAGCGCGAGAGACCGCGCAGCGCATCCTCTCCAACCCCGTCACCGCGCTCGAGACACTTGCCCGGGAGGAGCTCGGCATGTCGCCCGGCGAAATCGGCAACGCCTGGGTCGCGGCTGTCACCTCGTTCCTCCTCTTCGGCGCCGGCGCTGTCCTCCCCGTGCTCCCCTGGCTGTTTGTGGGCGGCCCCTGGGGTGTCTTCTGGAGTGCCCTCGCGGCTGGCTTCGGCCTCTTCGGCGCCGGGGCGCTGACGACGCTGTTCACGGGCCGCTCGGTGCTCTTCTCGGGCTCGCGCATGCTCCTGTTCGGGGGCGTGGCGGCATCGATCACGTTTGGGCTCGGCCGGCTGGTGGGAGTTAGCGTGGGCGTGTAGGCGGCGCTTGCGCGTCAGCCGGTCTTGCCGCCATACTTCCTGTACTGGTGGCTAGAGCGAGGTGGCACCACCCGTTCCCATCCCGAACACGGAAGTGAAACGCCTCAGCGCTCACGATACTGCCCGGGCAACTGGGTGGGAAAATAGGCCGCCGCCGGTACAAAATCAGAACCGCGCTTGTCGCGGTTTTTTTGTCGGCGCGATGCCACCGCCCGACCCCGGCCGGGTCCGTTGCTTCCACACAACGATCGCCCGCTGGTACAATCGAATTTGAGCACCCCTACCAACCCGGGCCCGTTTCCTGTCGTGGAGGCGTGCCCCCAAAACGGAGCCCCAACTTGTCTATCGATACCGCCCAGCCCACAACCCCAGCCGCCGACATGGAAATGGACATGGGGGCCCTTCTCGACTCAGAAGCCGCGCAGCCAGGGAACCTCCGGCGCGGCGAGATCGTGGAGGGAATGGTCATGGGCGCCTCCGCCGACGGCCTCATCGTCGACGTCGGCACCAAGACCGAGGCCGTCATCCCTCAGAGCGAGATGCTCTCCCTCGGGGTCGAGGGCGCGAGCCGCCTGAAGGCGGGCGACACGGTCCGTGTCATGGTCCTGCAGCCGTCGAGCCTCGAAGGCCACGCCATCGTTTCGCTCGACCGCGCGCGCGGGGAGGAGGGCTGGGACGTGCTCGCCGCCCGGCACGAGTCCGGCGAGACCTTCGACGCCCAGGTTACCGGCCACAACCGCGGCGGCATCCTCGTGAACGTCGAAGGAGTCAACGCCTTCATCCCGCTCTCGCAGGTTGACAGCGTGCGACGGGACGACCCCGACGCGGGCAACGCGCTGGCAAACCTTGTGGGTAAGAGCATCCGCCTCAAGGTGATCGAGCTCAACCGCAAGCGAAACCGGGTCATCCTCTCTGAGCGCGCGGCCATGGCCGAGCAGCGCAAGGAGCAGAAGGACCGGGTCCTCGACGACCTCGAGGAAGGCCAGATCCGCGAAGGCCGCGTCTCCTCAATCACCGACTTCGGCGTCTTCATCGACCTCGGGGGCGCCGACGGCCTGGCCCACATGACCGAGTTGACCTGGGAGCGGGGCAAGAAGGCGAAGGACCTCTACAACGTCGGAGACATTGTGCAGGCGTACATCCTCAAGGTGGACCGCGAGACGAAGAAGATCTCGCTCTCGCTGAAGCGGGCGCAGCCCGAAAAGTGGGACAGCACGGTCAACCGCTTCGTCATCGGGCAGATCCTCATCGGCCGCATCACGAAGCTGATGGCGTTTGGCGCGTTCGTGCGGCTCGACGGCCCCGTCGAAGGGCTCATCCACATTTCCGAGCTCTCCAATCGCCGCATCCAGCACCCGAAGGATGTGGTCAAGGAAGGGGACATCGTCCCCGTCAAGCTCGTGCGAATCGAGAAGGACCGGCACCGCCTCGGCCTGAGCCTGCGGCAGGCGCGCAACGACTCCGAGGCCATGGGCTTCGTCTTCGACGGCAACGGCTCCGTGATCGACTACCCGGACGACGTCCGGGAGCAGTTCGGACTCGGGCCGCGCGAGGCCATTGCGCCCGGCGCCGCGACGTCGCGCGAGCCGCGGACCGCCCAGGAAGCGATCGAGCGGGCTGTCGCTCGCGACCCCGAGCCCGTGTCGGCTTTCGCCCATGCATTTGCCCAGGCACTCGAAAACGCCGAGTCCACCACCGCCTTCGCGCCGTCCGCCGAGGAGACGCCCGATACCGGTGTCACGGCCTCTGAACCGGATGCCGGTGTCACGGCCTCTGAGCCGGATACCGGTGTCACGGCCTCTGAACCTCAGGAGAACACCGACGCGACAACGGAGGCCGTTGTAGCGCACGATGGAGATGCTGCGGTGGAAGATCCGCTCGTAGCCGCTGCTGCAGTTTCGACGGTGGAGGACACTGCTGCGGAGAGCACCTAGACCTGGGGCAACCCAGCCAGCCGGGGGAGACGGACATGGCCGATAGATTTGACAAGTTCACGGAGCGGGCACGGCGCGTGCTGACGCTCGCCCAGGAAGAAGCTCACCGCTTCAACCACAACTACATCGGCACCGAGCACATCCTCCTCGGTCTCGTCCGCGAGGGCGACGGCGTTGCCGCCAAGGTGCTGGCGAATCTCGGCGTCGAGCTGAACAAGGTGCGATCCGCAGTCGAGTTCATCATCGGGCGCGGTGACCGCACCGTCCTCGGCGAAATCGGCCTCACTCCCCGGGCGAAGAAGGTCATCGAGCTCGCCGTCGACGAGGCGCGCCGCCTCAACCACAGTTACATCGGCACCGAGCATCTCCTCCTCGGGCTCGTGCGCGAAGGCGAAGGCATCGCCGCCGGGGTGCTCGAAAGCCTGGGCGTCAACCTGGAGCGCGTGCGGGCAGAGACGACCCGCATTCTCAGCCAATCTGCCCCGCAGGCGGCTGCCGCTGGCGCCGGCGCGCGCCAGGCGACCCGCACCCCTACCGTTGACCAGCTGGGCATCGACCTGACGCAGGCCGCGCGGAACAACCAGCTCGACCCGGTCATCGGCCGCTCCAACGAACTGGAGCGCGTTGTGCAGATTCTCTCGCGCCGCACGAAGAACAACCCGGTGCTCATCGGCGAGCCGGGCGTCGGCAAGACGGCCATCGCCGAACTGCTGGCGCAGCGGATTGTCAGCGGCGACGTGCCGGAAACCCTCCAGGGCAAGCGGCTGCTGACGCTGGACATCGGCTCCCTGGTCGCCGGCACCAAGTACCGCGGCGAATTCGAAGAGCGCCTGAAGAAGGTCATCGAAGAGATCAAGGGCTCCGGCAACTGCATCCTCTTCGTCGACGAACTGCACATGCTGGTCGGCGCCGGGGCTGCCGAAGGCGCCGTCGACGCCGCCAACATCCTCAAGCCCTCGCTGGCCCGCGGAGAGTTGCAGTGCATCGGCGCGACCACGCTCGACGAGTACCGCAAGCACATCGAACGCGACGCGGCCCTCGAGCGCCGCTTCCAGCCGATCATCGTCGAGCAGCCTTCTGTCGAAGAGACGGTCGAGATCCTCAAGGGCATCCGCCCGCGCTACGAGGAGCACCACAAGCTCAAGATCAGCGACGCGGCCCTCAGCGACGCCGCCGAGCTGTCCGCTCGTTATGTGATCGATCGCTTCCTCCCGGACAAGGCGATCGACCTGATCGACGAAGCTTCCAGCCGTGTGCGCATCCGCCGCGCGGCCACTCCGCCCTCCCTCAAGGAGGCGATGAAGGGCCTCGAAAGCCTGCGCCGCGAAAAGGACCAGGCGATCGCCGCCCAGCAGTACGAATACGCCGCGGAACTGCGCGATCGCGAGATCAAACTGCAAGAGAAGATCAATGAAATGGGCGACTGGGAAGAGGGCGAGGAAGGCATCGCCACCCCCGTCGTCACCGGAGAGGACATCGCGGAGGTCGTCTCGATGTGGACGGGCATCCCCGTCGCCCGCATCGCGAGCGAAGAGAGCGCCCGCCTGCTGCGCATGGAAGAGTCTTTGCGCGGCCGCGTCATCGGCCAGGACGAGGCAATCGAGTCGATTTCGCGCGCCGTGCGCCGCGCCCGCGCCGGGCTCAAGGACCCGCGGCGGCCTATCGGTGTGTTCCTCTTCCTGGGGCCCACGGGCGTGGGCAAGACCCACCTCGCGCGAGCCCTGGCCGAGTTCATGTTCGACTCTCAGGACAACATGATTAAGCTCGACATGAGCGAATTCAGCGAGAAGCACACCGTCTCCCGCCTGGTCGGCGCCCCTCCGGGCTACGTCGGCTACGACGACGGCGGTCAGCTGACCGACACTGTCCGCCGGAAGTCCTACTGCCTCATCCTGCTCGACGAGATCGAAAAGGCACACCCGGAAGTGTTCAATCTGCTGCTGCAGATCTTCGACGAAGGCCGCCTGGCCGACGCCAAGGGCCGCAAAGTCGACTTCCGGAACACCATCATCATCATGACTTCGAACGTCGGCTCCGACCTGATCAAGCGCGACTCCTCGCTGGGCTTCAGCAAGAGCAGCGAGGACTCGAAGTCGGCTGAGGACCGCTATGGGCGGATGAAGGACAAGGTCCTGGGCGAGTTGAAGAACGTCTTCAAGCCCGAGTTCCTGAACCGCATCGACAGCACGGTGGTGTTCCACTCGCTGACGAAGGAGAACATCCGCCGCATCGTGGACCTCGAGCTGGTGAAGGTCGAAAAGCAGCTCAGCACCAAGGGCATCAGCATCGAAATCACCGACGCCGCCAAGGATTGGCTCGGCGAGAAGGGCTACGACCAGGTGTTCGGCGCCCGGCCGCTGCGCCGCGTCATCCAGGACAACATCGAGGATCGCCTGAGCGAAATGCTTCTCTCCGGCGCTTTCGGCAGCGGCAACACCGTGCACATCGACCACCGGCCCGACGACGAAGGCGGGCTGGCCATCGAAACCGTGCGCGAACCCGCCCCGGTGGGGTAGCCGGGGCAGACCCGGCTTGTCCGCGACGTCCGGACGGACGCCACGAAAGCGGCGTTCGCACCGGGGCCGCGGCCGTTGACGCGTCCCGGGCTCTTGCTGTACCTTAGTAACTGGTTCACTATGCCCGTCGTTTCCCCCAAAAGCCTATACGGCCCATTCATTGTCTCATTGCGCCATTTGCATAACCGGTCCTGAAGGAGTTGCCACAGGATGACCACTACGCGTGACGTGGTGCGGGGGGGCTCCGCTGTCCCTCTCGAAGTCCAGACCTACGGTCACATCGCGAATGTCCTCGACATTCCCAGCCTCATCAAGATACAGGTCGACTCCTTTGGCTGGTTCAAGCGCCAGTCGGGCCCAGATGACCGCGACGACCGCCCGGGGCTGCGCGAGCTGCTCGACGAAATCTCGCCCATCCAGGACTTCACTGGCGCCAAGATGGACCTCGTCTTCGGCGACTACGAGTTCCGCGACCCCAAGCACACCATGGACGAATGCCGCGAGCGCGACATGACCTACGCCGCGCCGCTGTTCGTCGACGTCGAGCTCCGCATCAAGGAATCTGGCGAGATCAAGGAACAGCGCCTCTTCTTCGGCGACTTCCCGCTCATGACGGACAAGGGCACGTTCATCATCAACGGCGCCGAACGCGTCGTCGTCAGCCAACTCGTACGCTCGCCCGGCGTCTACTACACGCTCGACACTGACGCCGCGAGCGGCCGGCCGCTCTGCTACGCAAAGCTGATCCCGAACCGCGGCGCCTGGCTCGAATTCGAAACCTCGAACCGCAACGTCGTCTCGGTCAAAGTCGACCGCAAGCGCAAGATTCCCGTCTCAAACCTCGTCCGCGCGATCGACGTCCCGGGGCTGCTGCCCGGCGACCGCGACAACCCGCGCTTCGCCAAGTACTTCACCGCATTCGACCGCTGGACCAAGTCGCACACGCCCGAGGATGAGAAGGCGCGCGATTCCGCGACCCGCGAGCTCGAGACGGAGCTCGGCACCGACGAGCGCGTGATCGACATGTTCCGGGCGGTGGACACCCACGACGTGAACCAGTACATGGTCACGACGCTCTCCAAGGAGCCGAGCAAGAACAAGCACGAAGCGCTGCTCGAGTTCTACCGGCGCATCCGCCCGGGCGACCCGCCCACGCTCGAGAACGCGCGCACGCTCATCAACACGCTCTTCTTCAACCCACGCCGCTACGACCTCGGCCGCGTTGGCCGGCACAAGCTGAACAAGCGGCTGGCGCTCGAAGAGCCCACGACGCAGCGCTGGCTGCGGCCGTACGACCTGGTCAGCATCATGAAAGAGCTGGTCAACATCAACAACGGCCGCGGCCACGACGACGACATCGACCACCTCGGCAACCGCCGCGTGCGCGCTGTCGGCGAGCTCATTCAGCAGCAGTTCCGCGTGGGCCTGCTGCGCATGGAGCGGGTCGTGCGTGAGCGCATGACCATCACGGACCCGGAAGAGGCAACGCCCAGCGCCCTCATCAACATCCGCCCCGTGGTCGCAGCCATGAAGGAGTTCTTCGGCGGCAGCCAGCTCTCCCAGTTCATGGACCAGACGAACCCGCTCGCCGAGTTGACGCACAAGCGCCGCCTCAGCGCCCTTGGCCCCGGCGGCCTCTCGCGCGACCGGGCCGGGTTCGACGTCCGCGACGTCCACCACAGCCACTACGGCCGCATCTGCCCCATCGAAACGCCCGAAGGCCCCAACATCGGCCTCATCGGCTCGCTGGCCACCTACGGCCGCCTGAACGACTTCGGCTTCATCGAGACGCCCTACCGGCGCGTGCTCAAGTCGATTGCAGGCAATTCGCCCGCACTCGTGGGCCACACCCTGGCCCATGACGTCGTCGACAACAAGGGCAATGTCATCGCCCCGGCGGGCAGCGTCGTCGACGCCGCCCAGGCGGGGCAGCTGGCAGCCTTCGGGGGCAGCGTCGCTATCCGCCCGGTCGTCTCCAACGAGATCGCCTATCTCACCGCCGACGAAGAGGACCGGTTCATCGTCGGCCAGGCCAATACGCTGCTCGACGCCCAGAACCACTTCGTCGAGGAACGCGTTGAAGTGCGCGTCAACGAGAACTTCAAAATGGTCACGCCCGAGGAGATCGACTTCCTCGACGTCTCGCCCAAGCAGATGGTCTCCGTAGCGACGGCGCTTATCCCGTTCCTCGAACACGACGACGCCAACCGGGCGCTCATGGGTTCGAACATGCAGCGCCAGGCCGTGCCCCTCGTGCGGCCGGAGGTGCCCCTCGTGGGCACGGGCATGGAGCGGCGCACGGCGGTCGACAGCGGCCACGTCGTCGTCGCAGAAGGCAGCGGCGAAGTGACCGAGGCGAGCGGGACCCGCATCACGATCCAGTACGACGACCCGGCCCTCGGGATCAAGCAGTACCCGCTCGTGAAGTTCACGCGTTCGAACCAGGGCACCTGCCTGAACCAGCGCGCGATCGTCTTCCGTGGCCAGCGCGTCGTGAAGGATGAGCCGCTGCTCGACAGTTCGAGCACCCAGCACGGCGACCTTGCGCTCGGCCAGAACGTGCTCTGCGCCTTCATGAGCTGGGAAGGCTACAACTACGAAGACGCCATCATCATCAGCCAGAACCTGATCCGCGAGGACAAGTTCACCTCGATCCACATCGAAAAGCATGAAGTCGAAGCCCGCGACACCAAGCTCGGGCCCGAAGAGATCACCCGTGACATCCCCAACGTCGGCGAGGAAAGCCTGAGCGACCTCGACGAAGAGGGGATCATCCGCATCGGCGCAGAAGTCCGCGAAGGCGACATCCTCGTCGGGAAAATCACGCCGAAGGGCGAGACCGAGCTCACGGCCGAAGAGAAGCTGCTGCGCGCCATCTTTGGCGAGAAGGCGCGCGAGGTGAAGGACACGAGCCTGCGCGTGCCACACGGCGAGCGCGGCAAGGTCATCGACGTTAAGGTGTTCAGCCGCAGCGACCACGAGTCGCTGCCGGCTGGCGTGAACAAGCTCGTCCGCGTCAGCATCGCCCAGCGCCGCAAGCTCAGCGAAGGCGACAAGATGGCGGGCCGCCACGGGAACAAGGGCGTCATCAGCCGCATCCTCCCGCGAGAGGACATGCCGTACCTGCCGGACGGCACGCCCATCGACATCATCCTCAACCCCATCGGCGTCCCCAGCCGCATGAACATCGGGCAGGTGCTGGAAACCCACCTCGGGTGGGCAGCCAACGCGCTCGGCTTCCGGGCCGTCAGCCCGGTGTTCGACGGAGCGAACGACGGCGACATCGACGACGCGCTCGCGCGGGCGTGGATGGCGACCGAATCGGGCGCGATGTACTACATCGACCCGCGCGAACGGGGCTTCGAACTGCCAAAGGCCATTGCCTGGCTCGAAGAGCGTGGCTACGACGCGAAGTCCATCTTCACATCACCGAAGGTGGGCGCCGCGAAGAAGGCCTGCCTCGAAATCTGGCTGAACGAAGCCGGCCACCCCGAGGCCAAGGGCAAGTCCATCGAGAAGCTCGAAGAACTGGCCGGGCAGGTCTACAAGGACACCACCGTCCCGCCGCCACTCTTCGGCAAAATGGTCCTGTGCGACGGCCGCACGGGCGAGTCGTTCGACCAGCCCCTCACCGTCGGCTACATCTACATGCTCAAGCTCATCCACCTCGTGGAGGACAAGATCCACGCCCGCAGCACGGGGCCGTACTCGCTCATCACGCAGCAACCGCTGGGTGGGAAGGCGCAGTTCGGCGGCCAGCGCTTCGGCGAAATGGAAGTCTGGGCGCTGGAGGCGTACGGCGCCGCGCACATCCTCCAGGAGCTCCTCACCGTGAAGTCCGACGACGTGGTCGGGCGCGTCAAGACGTACGAAGCCATCGTCAAGGGCGAAGACGTCCTGGAGCCCGGCGTCCCTGAATCCTTCAAAGTGCTGGTCAAGGAGCTCCAGAGCCTTGGCCTCTCCGTGGAAGTGTCGAACGACGAAGGCAGCTCCGTCTCCTTCATCGAAGACATATCGACCGACATGCCCGAACTGGGCATCAACCTCACGGGTTTTGAAGCGGAGGATCTCTTTAACCATGCTCGAAGTTAACGACTTCAACCAGGTCCGCATCTCGCTGGCGAGCCCCGAGCAGATCCGCTCATGGTCCTACGGCGAAGTCACCAAGCCGGAAACGATCAACTACCGCACGCTCAAGCCGGAAAAGGACGGGCTCTTCTGCGAGAAGATCTTCGGCCCGACCAAGGACTTCGAGTGCTACTGCGGCAAGTACAAGCGCGTCCGCTACAAGGGCATCATCTGCGACAAGTGCGGTGTGGAAGTGGCGCGCGAAAAAGTGCGCCGCGAGCGCATGGGGCACATCGAACTGGCCAGCCCGGTGAGCCACATCTGGTTCGTCAAGGGCACGCCCTCCAAGCTCGGCCTGCTCCTCGACATGTCGCCGCGAAACCTGGAGCGGGTGCTCTACTTTGCCCAGTACATGATCACGGAAGTCGATGAAGGCGCCCGCCAGCACGAGATTGGCCGCCTCCGCGACGAGATGATGAACGTGGTCGAAGAGCGTGTCGCCGACATCCGGCCCAAGCGCGAGAAGCTCGAAGCGGAGTTGGACCAGGCCAATACGGAACTCCAGGCGAAAGTCCAGCTCGAGCAGGTGCGCATCCAGGCCGAGCGCCAGATTTCCCGTGACGCGCTGGCCGCGGCCGTCGCCCGGGAAGTCGAACGCGTCGAGGCCGCCAGCGGGACGGTCATCGACCAGGCGGTCGCGTTCCTCGGCGACGTCGTGCTCGAAGCGGGTACGAAAATCACCAAGACCGCGATCACCCGCGTGGGGCGCGAAGGCAACAAGAAGCTCGACGCCTTCGACAAGGAGACGGGCAAGCTGAAAGACGCCGAGGCCCACGTCGCCGACGCCGCGCTCGACGACGCCAAGGCCGCGCTCTTCGACGAACTGCATCCCCTCCAGGAGAAGGAGAAGTCGCTGCGAGACGAAGTCGAGCAGCAGTACCGCGAGCGGCTCGCCGACCTCGAAGGCCTCCTCGACCCCATCCGCGACGACCAGGTGAAGTTGCTCACCGAGACCCAGTACCGCGAGCTGTCCGACCTGTTCGGGCATGTCTTCAAGGCAGGCATGGGCGCCGAAGCGGTGCTCCGGGTGCTGGAACGCGTCGACCTCGAGGCGATGCGGGTGCAGCTCAAGGGCGAAATCCTGTCGGCAAGCGGCCAGCGCCGGAAGAAGGCGACCAAGCGCCTGAACGTCGTTGAATCGCTCATGGACTCCGGCAACAAGCCGATGTGGATGGTCCTCCAGGTGCTGCCGGTGCTCCCGCCAAGCCTGCGCCCCATGGTGCAACTCGACGGTGGGCGCTTCGCCACGAGCGACCTCAACGACCTCTACCGGCGCGTCATCAACCGCAACAACCGGCTGAAGCGCCTGCTCGACCTCGGGGCCCCCGAGATCATCATCCGCAACGAAAAGCGCATGTTGCAGGAGGCTGTAGACAGCCTGATCGACAACGGCCGCCGCGGGCGGGCGGTGAGCGGCAGCGGCAACCACAAGCTCAAGTCCCTGAGCGACATGCTCAAGGGCAAGCAGGGCCGCTTCCGCCAGAACCTGCTCGGCAAGCGCGTCGACTACTCGGGCCGTTCCGTCATCGTGGTGGGCCCGGAGCTCAAGCTGAACCAGTGCGGGCTGCCCAAGAAGATGGCGCTCGAACTGTTCAAGCCGTTCGTCATGCATTCGCTCGTGGCCAAGGGCCTCGCGCACAACATCAAGAGCGCCAAGCGCATCGTCGAGCGGGCGCGCCCGGAAGTCTGGGACGTGCTCGACGAAGTGATCCACGACCGTCCCGTGCTGCTCAACCGCGCGCCGACGCTTCACCGCCTGGGCATCCAGGCGTTCCAGCCGGTGCTCATCGAAGGCTCCGCCATCCAGTTGCACCCGCTCGTCTGCACGGCCTTCAACGCCGACTTCGACGGTGACCAGATGGCGGTGCACGTCCCGTTGAGCCGCGAGGCAGTGGCGGAAGCCAAGCAGATCCTTATGTCGACTCGCAACCTGCTCTCGCCCGCGAGCGGCAACCCGATCGTTGCTCCCTCGCTCGACATGGTGCTCGGCTGCTACTACATGACCGACCTCGCCCCGCGCGCCCGGGGCGCTTACCGCGAAGCCACAGGCCGCGCCGCGGAAGGCGTCTACGGCTCGTTCGCCGACGCCCGCCTCGCGTATGACCTCGGCGTGGTGGAGCTTCGCGCGCCCATCCGCGTGCGGACCACGCGAGCCGTCCAGAGCGGGGGCAAAGTCGACTCGCCCGAGCTCCGAAGCGACGGACAGCCTCGCGCTCGCATGATCGAGACTACTGTCGGCCGGATCATCTTCAACGAGGTGCTTCCGGAAGAACTGCCCTTCCAGAACGACGGCATGGACCGCCCGCACCTCCGCGAAGTCGTCGCGCTCTGCTATCGCACCATCGGTGGCGAGCAGACGGCGGAAGTGGTCGACCGCATCAAGAACACGGGCTTCCACTACGCCACGCGCAGCGGTGTCACCATCGCCATCCACGAAATCCAGGTGCCCAAGAACAAGGGCGCGCTGCTCAAGCTGGCCGACCGCAAGGTCGACGACCTCACCGAGCAGTTCCAGATGGGCCTGATCACCGACGACGAACGGTATGAGGGCACCGTCAAGATCTGGAGCGACACGACCCGCGAAGTCGAGAACGCCATTAAAGAGCGGATGCCCGAATACGGCTCCCTGTACTATATGGCGAGCTCGGGCACCAAGGGCAACATCACGCAGATTCGCCAGATGGCCGGCATGCGAGGCCTGATGGCCGACCCCAACGGGCGCGTCATCGAGCTCCCCATCCGCGGGTCGTTCCGCGAAGGTCTCACGGTCCTCGAGTACTTCATCTCCACCCACGGCGCCCGCAAGGGCCTCGCCGACACCGCGCTCCGCACGGCCGACTCGGGCTACCTCACGCGGCGTCTCATCGACGTCGCCCAGGACGTCATCATCCTGGAGCAGGATTGCGGCACAAGCGGCGGCCTCTGGATCGAGCGGGAGGAGAACAGCGAAACGCTGGAGTCCTTGCGCGAACGCATCATCGGCCGGTACGCGGCCGCAGACATCATCGACGAAGCCACGGGCGAAGTGGTTTCCGGGCGCGAACAGGAGATCTCCGAAACCGTCGCCGACGAAGTCGACCGCCGGCACATCCCGCGAGTCCTGGTACGCACGCCCATGTCATGCGAAGCCGAGAAGGGCATCTGCGCCCTCTGCTACGGCCGTGACCTGGGCCGAGGCGAACTGGTGAAGCTCCGCACCGCGGTCGGCATCATCGCCGCCCAGTCCATTGGCGAACCGGGCACGCAGCTCACGATGCGCACGTTCCACACCGGTGGCGTCGCGAGCCAGGCTGACATCACGAGCGGCCTCCCGCGCGTCGAGGAGCTGTTCGAAGCCCGCGCCCCCAAGGGCGAGGCCATCATCAGCGAGATCGACGGCGTCGTGGACGTTGTACACGAGAACGAACGGCGCATCGTCCGCATCAGCAACCTCGACACGCTCGTCGAAGAGTACGAGCTCCCGGCGAAGCTGACGCTCCTCATCAAGGACGGCGATCACGTGAATTCGGGCGCGGTACTCGCCTCCAACGCTGCTGAGGGCAGCCCGGCGGGCGTCGGCAAGCAGGTCGTTTCCCGCATCTCGGGCGTCGTCCGCGTGAGTGCCAAGCGGCTGCAGGTGGTGTACGAAGAGCGCGAGGAGCGCGAGTACCCCATCCCCGCCGCTGCCCGCCTGCTTGTCGAGACCGGGGACCACGTCAACGCTGGCAACCAGCTCACTGAAGGCGCCCGCAACCCGCAGCACATCCTTTCCATCCAGGGACGCGACGCCGTGCGCAAATACATGGTCGACGAAGTCCAGAAGGTCTATAAGTCCCAGGGCGTGAACATCAACGACAAGCACATCGAGGTGATTGCTCGCCAGATGCTGCGCCGCGTGAAGGTCGACCACCCGGGCGACACCGGCTATCTCCCCGGCGACCTCGTCGACCGGCGCGAATTCGAAGAAAAGAACAACGCCAAGATCGCCGAGGGTGGCGAGCCGGCCACGGCCGCACCTGTCCTCCTCGGCGTGACCAAGGCCTCGTTGAACACCCACTCGTGGCTCGCCGCCGCGTCCTTCCAGGAGACGACACGCGTCCTGACCAACGCCGCTATCGACGGCATGGTCGACCGCCTGTCCGGCCTCAAAGAGAACGTGATCATCGGCAAGCTCATTCCCGCCCGTTGCGAAATCGAAGTGCCCCGGCGCGAGCACATCGCCGAGCTCGACCTGCCCGAGTCTCTCCTGCTCGAAGAGGAGGAAGAACTCGAGCGCATGCTCGCGGAACGCGAAGCGGGCGGGTCCGGGACCGGCAGCCTGCGCTCTGCCGTCATCCTCGACGAGGACGAAACCGGCGACGAGGTCGCCGACGGCGAAGACTTCCAGGTCGGAGAAGAAGAGACCGACGAGGAGTAGCGCTCCTCACATCTCGCAACAGGACAGGAGGCGCCCCATGCGGGCGCCTTCTGCGTCCCCCGGCCCTGGAAATCGCGCTTCATTATCAGCCGGCGACGCCGATATTCTCAGTATGGGCATACAAATCGAGCCTGGGAGCCCCATCAGCGTCATCCGCGTCGGCGGCCGGCCCGCGAACGTTGTGTGCGGGTCTGTCCTCAGCGACGACGGCGCGTCGTTGCGCGTGCGGCTCGCTGCTGAAGCTCCTGCCGGCCACATGCGGCACGCCATCGCCGTGGTCGGCGCCGGCTCCGGCGAGCGTTTTGCCCACGTCGACCTTGCTCCGGTGGGCGAGGGCGAATGGCGGGTTGTCCTCAACGGCGAGTGGCAGCGCCGGCTTGATCAGCGCGAGCATCCACGTTTCCCGACGCACCTCCCCGTCCGCATCAGCACGGCCTCCCATCCGGAGGGCCTCGACGGGTACCTCGCCGACGTGTCCGAAGGCGGCGCGGCCTTCGAAGTCCCTGTCTGGGACGGAGAGACGCCATTCACCTGCGACCTTGACTGGCCTGGCGGGCCGTTCCGCCTCGAGGCCAGGTGCGTCAGCCCCCAGCGCTCATGGCGAGGGGTGATCCTGCACAGCCGTTTCCTCCACATGGGCGCAGAACAGCGGGCGCTGGTGAGCGAAGTCCTCGCCGCCGCACGCGACACGTTCGCCCACGCCCAGCACTATCTCGCGTTCCGCATCGACGACCCCGAGCCGTCGTACGTTGAGCGCCCCTCGAGGCACTGATCGCTGCCGCGACCCCCTGGCTCAGGCCCCGGCACGCTCCAGCAGCACAATTGCCGTGGCGGACATGGCCTCGCCCCGGCCGACAGCGTCGAGCCCCTCGCTCGTCTTCGCCTTGACGCTCACCTGGCCGGGGTCCAGCCCCGCCACCTCGGCAATGCGCTCACGGATGTGAGGGATGTAGGGAGCGAGCTTCGGCCGCTCCGTGCGCACCGTGGAGTCGACGTTTGCCACCTCCCAGCCCGCCTCCCGTGCAAGGCGAAGCGCAGTCCGCAGGAAGTCGGCGCTGTCGGCGTGCTTCCAGCGCGGGTCGCCTGGCGGGAAGTGCTGCCCGATGTCTCCCAGTGCCGCTGCGCCCAGCACGGCGTCGGTGATGGCGTGCAGCAGCACGTCGGCGTCGCTGTGGCCGCTCAGCCCGGGCCCCTCCTCGATCAGCACGCCGCCGAGCACCAGCGGCCGGCCCTCGTCGACGCGGTGCAGGTCCTCCCCCAGGCCGGCGCGCATCATGGCGCCGCCCGCCCGCGCAGGATGAGCCGGGCGACTTCCAGGTCAAGGGGCCGGGTGATCTTCAGGTTTTCGACCGAACCTTCCACGACAGCGACCTCGAGGCCAAAGCGGGCCAGCATCGCGGCGTCGTCCGTCTCGTCGCCGTCACTGGCGCGCGCCGCGTCGAGCCACGCCTGGCGGAGCACGACCTGCGGCGTCTGCGCCGACCAGAGCCGCGAGCGCTCCGGATGGCCGGTGACCAGCCCGCCGTCCACTTCCTTGATAGTGTCTACGGCGGGAATGGCGAGGATCGCCCCCGGGCCCGTCACCGCCTTCGCCACGACGCGCTCAACGAGCTCGGGCGTGACCAGGGGCCGCGCCCCGTCGTGAATCGCCACATAACGTGCCCGGGACGCTCGTAGCCCGGCCTCGACGCTGTCGCGCCGCCGCGCACCGCCCGCGACAGCCCCATCGAACTTCCCGGCTCCGTAGGACCGCCCGATAGCCTCAGCCGCCGCGAGGTTCTGCTCGGGCGCCACGATGACCACCCGGGCGACACTCGGCGCGGCGGCCAGCGCTGCCACGGACCAGGCCAGCACCGGGCGTCCTTCGAGGTCGGCCGCGAGCTTGTCGACACCACCGAAGCGGGTCGAGCTCCCGGCAGCCACGATGACCGCGTCAACCTGCATGGGCGCACGCTACCACCCCGGGACCCTTCGCCGAAGTGGCTGCGCATCTCGGCCTACGCGGGCGTGTGCTCCCGCAGGAAGCTGCGGATCGCCTCCACCGTGGCCGGCAGCTTCTCCGCCGAGCGGCAGTCCACATCGAGGCAACGTGCGCGCGGCGCCTCGCGGCAGATCTTCTTTGCGACGCCCGTCGGGTGAAAGACGTCGCTGCCGGGCAAAACGAGCACCGGCACCGGGCAGTTGCGCATCCACTCTTCCGAGACCGTGAAGTACGGCGCGTCGAGCGGCCAGACGCCGTCACGAAAGCGCACGATCAGCGCGACGTAGCTCTCCACCTGCATGGTCCGCAGCTCCTCGCGGAAGGCGGGGTCGTCGTGAAGGCGCTGCGAGAACGGTCCTGCCCCGTTGTTGAGCATGAAGAGCGGGTTCTTCATCGCGGCGTCCACGACGGCGCCCATGCCTTCTGCGCGGGCCAGGCGCATGGTCTCGTTGAACATCGCGTAGAAGGTCCCGGGCGAGTTCGTCTCGTCGAGCCCGACGGGGTCCTGGCAGACGGCGGCCGAGATGCGCCCAGGAGCACTCTTGATGAGATTGAAGACGTAGGCACAGCCAATACAGCCGCCCATGACGTGGGCAGTGCGCGCGCCGATGGCGTCGAGGACGGCGATCTGGTCCGCCGCGGCGGCGGCGTAGCTGAACGGCTTCGCGGGGGCCGGGCTTCCGCCCGCGTGGCGCTGGTCCATGCCGACGACCATGAAGCCGTCCGCGAACTCGCGGATCGGGTTGACGGCGCTTCGCTCCCAGATCCCTATCTGGCTGGTGATGCCCCCGGGTGCAATCAGCAGCAGGGGATAGCCCTGCCCGAAGAGTTCGTAGTGGATCGTGGCCCCGTCGGGCCGCTGCACGTGCGGCATCGCTTCCCTCACGCCGGTAGCCCCCGGCCTGCGGATTCTAGGCCACCCCGCGCCGCGCGAGAACGCCTCATCCTGGCGGCCGTGCTGACGAGCGGCTTCCCATTCCGCTAGACTCCGCACGACAGCCTGGCATTGAGCATACGGAGGTCCCCATGACGCAGCTCGCCGAACGCCCGCTCACCCTCGACACGCTCGACATCACCGACACGGACCTGTATGTGAAGCGCGGCTACCCGTGGCGCGAATGGGACCTCCTCCGCCGCGAGGCGCCTGTGTACTGGTACCAGCGCCCCGGCTTCGAGCCCTTCTGGGCGCTGACGAAGTACGACGACATCTCCTTCGTCTCGCGCAACCCGGAGCTGTTTTCGAACGCCCAGCGGCTGCGCCTTTCGGACATCGAGGGCGTCGAGATCGGGCAGCGGGGCCGCGAGCGCCAGGCCCACCGCGACGGCGGCGCCCCCACCGACCCGCCCGACATCGTCTTCATGGACCCACCGGAACACCGCACCTACCGGCGCATGGTCAGCTCGCGCTTCACTCCGCGCGCGATGGAGCAGCTCGAAGTCCACTTCGACGACCTCGGCAAGAAGTACGTCGGCGCCTTCGCCAAGGTCCTGGCCGACCGTTTCCCCGAGGGGGAGACGGTGGACTTCGTCCACGAACTCGCGCGCATGCTGCCGGTCGCCGCCATTTGCGAAATGGCCGAGATCCCCCGCGAAGACTGGGACAAGATCTTCCGCTGGACCGAGATCCTGGTCGGCGCGGGCGACCCTGAGTACCAGCTCCCGGGCGAAGACCGCGAGACCACCATCCGCCGCAACATGCGCGAGTGGGAGGAGTACACCTTCCGCCTGATCGAGCAGCGCCGCGACGCCGGCGCCACCGGACGCGACCTCATCAGCATGCTCGTCCGCGCGGAAGTCGACGGGCAGCCGCTGACGCAGCGCGAGCTGCTCAACTACATCACGCTCCTGCTCGCGGCCGGCAACGAAACGACGCGCAACGCCCTCACCGGGGGCGTCAAGGCGCTGCTCGAACACCCCGCCGAGCTCCAGCGCCTCGTCGCCGACCCATCACTGGTCGAGTCGGCCGTCGAGGAGGTGCTGCGCTGGACGTCGATCGTCATCCAGTTCGCCCGCACGGCCCTCGTCGACACCGAGATCCGCGGCCAGAAGATCCGCAAGGGCGAAACGGTCGGCATGTGGTACCCATCGGCGAACCGTGACGAAGACGTGTTCGACGACCCCTACCGCTTCGACGTCGGCCGCGAGCCCAACCTGCATTTCGCCTTCGGGGGCTACGGCGAGCACTTCTGCCTGGGCTCCAACCTCGCCCGCTGGGAGCTCCGCACGATGCTACGCGAGCTCCTGCCGCTGCTCCCCAACATGGAGCTCGCCGGCGACGCCGAACTCGTCGCGGCCAGCCTCCACGTCGGGGGGATTAAGCGTCTGCCGGTGCGGTACAGGCGGGGGTAGCCACCTCTACAAATTAGGCAAGGGGATCGCCGCGGATGGGCCGGACGGCTACGAGCCACCATGGGAGTCGTCCCATCGCCACTGCGCGTCGAGCATCAAACGTCCTTCCGTCAGCCCGTTGTGGATAAGACCGTCAATCCACCCACGTGTGTGGGCGCGGAGGGTGAGCGCCTGGGCCGCATCGAGGGGCACGCCCAGTTCTACGAGGAGCCGCTGAATCTCGGCGATTTCAGCGACGCTCTTGGGCATCGCTATCATTGCGCGCAGTTCCTGCGCTCTCCGGAGATCGTCCAGTTCGTCAGGCTGAGTCATTTCGGCGTCCACCTTTCGCCGCACTCGACGCCGCTGCACGCGTCCATCAGCGCAGGCACGACGCCGGGCCATCCTCAAGGAACCAGGTGCCCGAGCTTTCGTTGAAGTAGGCGCTGAACGGTGCTTCGCCGTAGGACGTGTCCAAGTAGTCGTAGAGATGCCATCGGCCATCCCCCAGCCAGGTGAGCGAGGCATAAGTGAGTCTCTGACACCGCGAGTACGTCGCCGTGGCGCTGTTCATGACGGTGTTCGCGGAGTACTTCGGCGGCGGCGTTGCTCCTGTCGAAATAGGAGTCGCGGTTGGCGTCGGCAGTGCCGTAGGCGGAATGGGCGTGTTGGCTGGAGGAACTGCCGCGGGTCGCTGAGTCGGCGGCAGCGGTGTCGAAGTCGCCGGAACGGCCGTGGGTGACGCTGTGGCCACCGTCGTTTCCGTTGCTGCTGCTGTGTTGGTCGGCGTGGCAGTGACAACCACGGTGACGACCTGTGGGGCAGCCGCCGCGGGCTTGTCCCCGCCCGAACATGAAGAAGTCATCGCGACGAGGAAGAAGGCGAGGGGGGCGGCGAGCCACAGGCGGCGCGTGCGGGTCATTTGCGCGCCAGCAGCGCACGCCGGAGCTGGGCCGCGGAGTAGTCCGGGAGGGCAGCCCGGCGCTCCCTGAGTTTGGCGTGCTCGTCCTCGGCGATAAGACGCGCGCCGTTAGGGCTCGCCGTCAGCCTCCGGACAAACCTATAGAAGGCGCCGCACATGGTGTACAGGGTGTCTCGATAGGTCGTGTACTCGCGCGGCCAGAGGTCGGCGGGCTGGCCGGCGGCAAGCGTCGAGAGAACCTCCTGGCACCACTCTTCGGCGTCTCCCTGGCGGGACTCCAGATATGTGTCGCCCTTGATCTGCCACTTGGCCCCGATTAGCCAACTCAGGGCCAACCACGAATCGTCTCCGAGCTTCAGCATTCGCTCGATGTCGCTCGCTGCTTTCTCGACATCTGGCGGGAACGATGGCGTCGGAGTGGCAGTTGGCAGCACAGCAGTGGGAGTGGGAGTGGCCGTGGCGGCAGTTGTCGCGGCGGACTGGACGGTTGGGGTGGCCATCGACGGACCGCCCGAGCCGCCCGAGCACGAAGAAATCGACAATGCGACGATTAAGGCGACAAGGGCTGTCGTCATTGACCGGGCCGGAAGGTTCCAAGGTGACGACATCGCGATGTCCGCCTGCCGCGAGTTGAGTCCTCATGAGGGCCAACGAACGTTAGCACGGTCGTCAAGAAGACTATCGACCTCCCGCCCAGTCTCAGCGGAACAAGCAAATACTCCTCGCTATGAACCTCAAGCAGGACGGCTATGAGGTGAGCGAGGCCGAGAACGGACACCGTGCCCTATCATGGATCTTCGCCACACCGGCACCCCGGCCGGACAGGAGGCTCCATGACCGCAAGCATCGACCAGCTCCTCGGCCGCGTCACCCGGCCCGCCCGCTACACGGGCGGCGAATGGAACAGCGTGACCAAGGACTGGGGCGCGGCCGCCGTGCGCGTCGCCCTCTGCTACCCCGACGCCTACGACATCGGCATGTCGAACATGGGACTGGGCATCCTCTACGACATCCTCAACCGCATCGCAGACGTCGCCTGCGAGCGCGCCTTCGCCCCCTGGGAAGACATGGAGGCGGAGATGCGCCGCGAGGGCGTGCCTCTCTGGAGCCTCGAGAACCGCCGCCCCCTGCGCGAGTTCGACGTCGTCGGCTTCACCCTCCAGTACGAACTCACCTATTCGAACCTGCTCAACATGCTGGACCTATCTGGCATCCCCGTCTGGTCGCGCGAGCGCACAGACGAGCACCCGCTCGTCGTCGCCGGCGGCAGCGGCGCCTTCAACCCGGAGCCGCTCGCGCCGTTCATCGACGCCTTCTTCCTCGGCGAGGGCGAGGACGCCGCAGTCGAACTGGTCGACCGCGTGCGAGCGTGGAAGCGCGCGGGCACGCCACGGGCGGCGCGTCTGCGCGAACTGCTCACGATGCCCGGCGTCTACGTCCCGTCCTTCTACGCCGACCGCCGCGACGCCGCGGGGCACTTCGCCGGCCTCGAACCGCTCGACCCGGCTGCGCCTGCCGTCATCCGGCGGCGCATCGTGGAGAAGCTCCCGCCGCCACTGGTGCGGCCTATCGTCCCTTTCCTCCAGACCGTACACGACCGCGGGGCCGTCGAGATTCAGCGGGGCTGCACCCAGGGCTGCCGCTTCTGCCAGGCAGGCATGATCTACCGGCCGACGCGCGAACGCAGCCCGCGGGAGGTTGTTGAAGCGACGCGCGCTCTCATGGCGAACACCGGCTACGACGAGCTTTCGCTCCTCTCGCTTTCCACCACCGACCACAGCGAGATCGTGACGATGGTCAACGCGCTCACCTCGACCTTCCCGGGGCTGAAAGTGAGCATCCCGAGCACGCGCGTCGACAGCTTCTCGGTCGACGTTGCCGACGCCGTTGTCCGGGGCAAGAAGCAGTCGCTGACGCTCGCTCCCGAAGCAGGCAGCCAGCGACTGCGTAACGCGATTAACAAGCTCGTGAGCGACGACGACCTCCTCTCCGCGGCGGAAAACGCCTTCGCCCGCGGCTGGACCGGGATCAAGATGTACTTCATGGTCGGGCTTCCGACGGAGACCATGGACGACGTTGCCGGCATCATCGAACTGGGCCAGCAGGTGAAGGCTATCGGCCGGCGCCACATGGGCGGCCGGGCGCGGGTGCGGGTCAGCACCAGCAACCACGTACCCAAGCCGCACGCGCCCTTCCAGTGGGCCCGCCAGGACACGGCCGAAGAGCTCGACCCGAAGCACCGGCTGCTGCGAGACGGCTGCCGCTCATCCGGCCTCGAGTTCTCGTGGAACAACCCGCGAGACAGCTTCCTCGAGTCGGTGCTCAGCCGCGGCGACCGCAGCACCGCGCCGGTGATCTACGACGCCTGGCACGCCGGCGCCCGTTTCGACGCCTGGGGCGAGTGCTTCAAGCCTGACCTGTGGGACGAAGCCTTCGCCGCAAACGGCGTCGACCCGTCGTGGTACGCGCACCGCCAGTGGGACACGCGCGAGCCGCTCCCCTGGGACCACGTCGACTGCGGGGTGACGAAGAGCTACCTCCGCGGCCAGTGGCAGAGCGTGCTCGGCCACAAGACCGTCCCCGACTGCCACCACGGCTCGTGCAACGTCTGCGGCATGCAGGCCTTCGACACGCTCTCCGGCACCCCGGGCGTCGCCGACTGCGTCGTCAAGCTCGACAAGCTCGTCGAGCTGCGCCGCGGCGCGCGCAAGTACGAGGGCGAAGCGCTGGAGCTCGTCTAAACCCGGCCTCCGCCGATGGCCGGCACGATCGCGACCTCTGCGCCGGGGCGCAGGCGTTCGTAGAGCGGGTAGCTCGCGGCCTCGCCGTCGATCGCCACCGCCAACTCGGGCCGCACGCGCCCGTCCTCCACCACGCGCGCGTAGAAGCCCGGGCAGCGCCGGTCGATCTCGCGCAGCAACTCTTCGAGCGTCGCCGCCTGGATTTCCAGCCGGGCACTGCCACCGCACAGCGGGCGCAGCAGTGCCGGCACGAGGACCGCAGCCATTACGCCGGCTCCGCCATCTCGTGGATGAGGCGCGTGAAGGGGTCGAGCACGAGCCCGAGCGCTTCCAGCGTCACCCAGCCCATCACGGGCCTATCGAGGCGCTGCCCGATGAACACCGGGCAGACCGCCCGGTGGCCGCCGACGCTCATCTCAACCTCGCCGACGCCGCGCTCCAGTTTCGTCCCGTCCGGGAGGCCGATCTCCAGGCGGCGCGTCTCGACCACGCCGAAGGCCATGCACACCGACGCCGGCACCAGGGCGTAGGGCAGCCCGGAGTCTGCCTCGAACTGCATGACGTAGTCCGAGAGGTCCTGCGGGTGATGCAGTGTCGCCTCGACGACGTTCGGGGCCGAGTTACTTTCCGCCGTGGAGCTCCTCTACGATCCGCCGCGGTGAGAGCGGCAGGCTGGTGAAGCGGTGGCCCGTCGCGTCCGCCACGGCGTTCGCCACTGCCGCCAGGGGCGGCACGATCGGCACTTCGCCGACACCGCGCACGCCGTACGGGTGCCCCGGGTTCGGCACCTCCACCAGGATCGTGTCGATGTTCGGCAGGTCGAGCGCGGTGGGCATGCGGTAGTCGAGGAAACTCGCGTTCTGCAGGCGGCCGTCCTCGCCGTAGTAGTACTCCTCGTTCAACGCCCAACCCACACCCTGGGCCGCGCCTCCCTGGATTTGGCCTTCTACGTACGACGGGTGGACGGCGGTGCCCACGTCCTGCACGGCCGTGTAGCGCAGGATGCTGACCTTGCCCGTCTCGGGGTCGACCTCCACGTCGACGATGTGGGCGGCGAAGGCCGCCCCCACGCCGCGAGCGGAGACGGAGCCCTTGCCCATGATCGGCCCGCCCGTGTTGCCCGATTTCGCGGCAATCTCCGCGAACGTCATCCGCTTCGAAGGGTCGCCCGTACCGGCGACGACGCCGTCTTCGTACGCCAGCTGCTCCTCGGGCACGTTCAGCAACTTCGATGCACGTGTGAGCATCTGGGCGACAATCTCCTTGCCGGCCTCGTGCACGGCCAGGCCGGTCGCGAAGGTCGTGCGGCTGCCGCCCGTGACGTCGTTGTAGGAGATCGAATCCGTGTCGACCACGGTCGGCCGCACGTCGTCGTACGGGATCCCGAGCGTCTCGGCGAGCTGCATGGCGAGGGACGCGCGCGTGCCGCCGATGTCCGTGGAGCCCTCGATCAGGTTCACGGTGCCGTCGGCGTTGACGGCCGCGACCACGCTCGACTGCAGCCCGGCGTTGAACCAAAAGCCGCCTGCGACGCCCCGGCCACGATTCGGGCCTTCGATCGGGGACCTGTAGTGAGGCGACTCCAGCGCCGCACGAACCGTTTCCTGCGCGCCGATCACGGGGAAGGCGGCACCGTTCACCATGCGCGTGCCCTCGTGCGAGCTGTTCTGGAGCCGGAACTGAAGCGGGTCCACCCCGATCTTCTTCGCGAGCTCGTCGATCATCTGCTCGGCGGCGAAGGCGGCGGCGGGCGCGCCGGGCGCACGGTAGGCGGCGGTCTTCGGCTTGTTCACGACCACGTCGTAGCCGTCGATTTCGAAGTTCGGGATGTCGTACGGCGACAGCATGCACATCGCCCCGGCGCCCACTGCGCTACCGGGGTAAGCGCCCGCCTCATACGCGAGCGACGCCTTGACGGCAGAGATGCGGCCGTCCTTCACGCCCATCTTGATCTTGATGTACGTCCCGCTCGTGGGGCCGCTGGCTTCGAACACCTGGGCGCGGTTCATGAGCATCTTCACGGGCCGTCCGGTTTTCTTCGCGAGCAGGGCAGCCAGGGGCTCGAGGTAGATCACCGTCTTGCCCCCGAAGCCGCCGCCGATCTCCATGGGGATGATGCGGATCTTGGAGACCGGCTGGCGCAGGACGCCAGCCACCTGCGAGCGCACCGAGAACGCGCCCTGGGTGCTCGTCCAGATCGTGATGGTGCCGTCCGCGTTCCAGGTGGCGGTGGCGTTGTGGGGCTCGATATAACCCTGGTGCACCATCTGGGTGGTGAACTCGCGCTCGAGGACCTGGTCCGCCTCTGCGAACGCCGCCTCGACGTCGCCGCCCTTGAACGCCAGGTGGCTGGCGATGTTGCTGGGGCGGTCGCTGGCTGTGCCTGCCATCGACTTCGTGACGCGGGTCTCGTCCAGCAGCGGCGCGTCGTCACGCATTGCGTCGCGCACGTCGAGCACGGGCGGGAGCGGCTCGTAAACGACCTTGATCTTCTTCAGCGCCTCGTCCGCGACGTGCGGGCTCACCGCGGCAACCGCAGCCACGGCGTGTCCCTGGTACAGCACTTTCTTGTAGGCCAGCAGGTTTTCGCTCAGGTCGCGGAAGACCACCATGGACTCGCCCGCGTCCTCCGTGCGATCACTGGCCACCGGGAAATCCTGGTGCGTGATGGTCGCGAGCACGCCGGGCATCGCCTCGGCTTCGCTGGTGTCGATGGAGACGATGCGCGCGTGCGCATGGGGGCTGCGCAGCACCCGCCCGTGGATCATCCCCGGGAGCCGGATGTCCGCGCCGTACTGCGCCTTGCCGGTGACTTTCTCCACCCCGTCGGGACGGATGGGGCGGGTCCCGATGACCTTGTACGATGGCCGGTCGACGGTGGTCATGACTTCTGCTCCTCCATGCGGTCGGCGGCCTTGAGGACGGCGCGCACGATCTTGTCGTAGCCGGTGCACCGGCAGAGGTTGTTCGCCAGCCAGAATCGTACCCGTTGCTCGTCGGGATGGGGTTCCCGGTCGAGCAGCACCTTGGACGACACGATGAAGCCCGGCGTGCAGATGCCGCACTGGAGCGCGGCCTCTTCGAGGAACGTCTGCTGCAGCGGGTGGAGCTTGTCGGCATTGCCGATGCCTTCGATGGTCGTGACCTGCGCGCCTTCCGCCTCGACGCCGAGGACACAGCAGGAGTTCACGACGCGGCCGTCGAGGATGACGCTGCAGGCGCCGCAGTTGCCGTTGTTGCAGCCCTCTTTGCTGCCCGTGAGGCCGAGCTCGTCCCTCAGGACTTCCAGCAAGCTCTGGCGGGGCTCGCAGAGAAAGTCCGAGTCGACGCCGTTGATGCGTGCCTGGACCTGGGTTCGTGCCATGGTCAGCGTGTCTCCCGTGCTCGCTTGAGCGCCCCGTCGAGGGCGCGGACGGTGAGGACGGAAGCAAGCCGCTTCCGCTGGGCGACGGAGCCGCGCATGTCGGTGATTGGCGTGGCCGTCGCGGCCGCGGCCTCGCCGGCTTTCGCGAACGCTTCCGCGCCCGGGGCCTGGCCCACCAGCGCCTGGACTGCGGCCGGCACCATCAGGGGCGTCGGGCCGACGGCCCCGAGCGCCACACGCGCGCCGGTGATGCGGCTCCCGGCGGCGTCGAGGTCGATACGGACCCCGGCACTTGCAACGGCGATGTCCATTTCGTTGCGTGGGATGAAGCGGTGGTAGAACGCTCCCGAGCGGGCGGGCTGCGCGGGAATGCGTATCTGCAGGAGCAACTCACCGGGCTGCAGGGCGTTCCGCGCCGGGCCGAGGAAGAACTGCTCCACCGGCAACTGCCGGGTGCCGGTCTTCGACCCGATCACGAGTTGTGCGCCCAGCACCATGAGGGCGGGCGACGAATCCGCGGCCGGGCTGGCGTTGCAGAGGTTGCCGCCGAGACTTGCCCGCGACTGAATCTGGATGCCGCCGATGATCGTGGCCGCGTCCACGAGGCAGGGCATGCGCCGTCGCACCTCAGCGTCTTCGTAGATGCGCGCCAGGGACGTAGCCGCCCCGATCTCGAGCGTCCCGTCCGCAGCGAATCCGAGCGTCATCAACTCGGGGATGTGCTTCAGGTCGATCAGCTGATCGCACCGGCGGCGGTCCTCACGCAGCTGGATGATCACGTCCGTGCCGCCAGCGAGCAGCAGGCTGCTTCGCCCGTTGCCCAGATGCGCGTACGCTTCTGCCAGTGAGCGAGGCGCAAGATAGTCGAAGTTCTCCATGCGTCACCCCAGAAAATGGTGGATGCGCCGGAGCGCACTGTAGCCGCCGGTTCCGTGGCCGGGCGACCGGGACGATGATAAGCGCCGGGCGGGTAGTTGTCTCACACGCCGGGTCCCGGGCGGGATGGTTGGCGGCGGCTCTCCTGACAGTCGTATTGCTGGTCCCGGTGCTGACCGCCGGGCACGCGTCCGCCCAGGAGGTCATGCGCAGCTTCGAGGCGCACTACCAGCTCAACGCGGACGGCTCGCTTTCAGTGGTCGAGCTCATTACGTGGGACTTCGGCACTGAGCCTCACCACGGCATCTTCCGGGACCTGGTCGACCACCGCGCCTGCGAGGATTTCAAGCCCGCGCCCGGCTCCACGGCTCAGCAGCCGCTCCACCCCTGTCCGGATGGGTACGACCGCCAGTGGCCGGTCGACCTCGAGTCCGTGGAAGTGGCTCGATCCGGCAACACGACTCCGGCGTACTCGTTCGTGCAGTACGACACCTCCGAGGTGGGCGACGGCATCCGGGTCAAGATCGGGGACCCAGACTCCACCATCACGGGCGCCTGGATCTACCGGCTGACGTATTCCATCCGGGGGGCGCTCGACGGCTACTCCGACCACAATGAGCTCTACTGGAACGCCCTCGGCACGTGGCCCGTGGCGGTGGAGAAAGTGAGTGTCGAGGTCACCGGCTTGCCCCAGACGGGCCTGCGGACGACCTGCTACCTGGGGCCACCGGGGGCGAAGCTACCATGCAACCCCGCCCGCCCCGGCACGGGCTCCGTCGCGTTCGGCGCTACGCGGACGCTCTACCCGGGCGAGCAGTTGTCCATCGTCGCCGGCTGGGATCGGGGCCAGGTGAACGCGGCCCCTCCGCTGGTGGAGGATCGACTCAGCCCCGACGACTTCTTCACGCTCGACGCGGTGGAATGGGGAGGGGTGGCCGTCGTGGCCGCCGGGAGCCTCGCCCTGGTGATCGCCCTCTGGTGGCGCCACGGCCGCGACCGCCGCTACAAGACCCTCTTCTATCTGACGAGTGACCCGAGCGAGGGCACGAAGCCGCTCTTCGCGCGCACCGACGTGGTTGTCGAGTTCCTGCCCCCGGACGGCCTGCGCCCGGCCCAGATGGGCCTCATCCTGGACGAGCGCGCCGACACCCGTGACGTGACGGCGACGGTGATCGACCTCGCGGTGCGCGGTTACCTGCACATCACGGAGATCCCGAAGGATGGCCTCTTCGGCCACAAGGACTGGCATCTGACGAAGGAGACCCCGGCATCTCCCGAGGAGCTCCTTCCCTACGAGGAGGCCGTGCACAGCGGCCTCTTCGCGAGCGGCGAGGGGGTCAATCTCTCGGATCTGAAGACGAAATTTGCCCGCGACCTGGCAACGGCCGAGGAACTGCTCTACGCGGACGCGATCAAGAAGAAGTGGTTCCCAGACAACCCGCAGACGATGCGCGCCGCGTGGCTTGCGGGCGGGTTCGGAATGGCAGTCCTCGGCGTTCTGTTCTCCATCGCGACCGGGTGGTTCTTCGCGCGGGCGCTGATCGGCGTGCCGGTCGTTCCGGGCGGCCTCTTGCTCGCCGTGCTCTCGCGGGCCATGGCGCGCCGCACCGCAACCGGAAGCGAAGCGCTCCGCCGCGTGCTGGGGTTCCGGCTCTATGTCGCCACCGCAGAGACGCGCAGGCAGGAGTTCAACGAGAAGCAGAACATCTTCGCCCGCTACCTGCCCTACGCCATCGTCTTCGGTTGCGTCGACAAGTGGGCGAGGGCGTTTTCCGGCATTGACGACCCTGTGGCCACCGGCACCGCGGGCTGGTACACGGGCCTGGGCGCCTTCCAGGTTATGGCCTTCTCCTCGTCACTCCAGGGATTCGCGGGCAGCGTCTCTTCGACCATCGCCAGCACGCCCAGCTCTGGCGGCTCCGGGTTCGGCGGCGGGTTCAGCGGTGGCGGGTTCAGTGGTGGGGGCGGCGGGGGTGGGGGCGGCGGGAGCTGGTGACGGAGCACCGGGAGCGCGGCTGACTCCTTAGCGGGGCTCCTCCAGGTAGGCGCGCAACTGGTGCGGCACGTTCGTGATGATGCCGTCCACGCCCGCGTCCACGAGCCTCGCCCAGTCGCCGGGCGAGTCCGCGGTCCACGCCCAGACGGTGACCTGGCGCTTCTTGGCCTTCACCAGCAGCTCCCGTGTGAGGCAATGGTGCTCAACCGAGATCGCCTGCATCCCCCGCTTCAGCACGGCGCCGAGCAGCCGCTCCAGCCCGGGCTCGTCCACCGGCGGCGAGGTGATCGTCGAAGACACCCGCGGCTGCCGCTCACGCGCCAGTGACACGATCGACGGGTCGAACGAGTGCACGGCCGTCCAACTCTCAGCGTTATGCCTGGCGATGACGCCCAGCACAGCGGCCACCAGCGCCTCGTCCGTGGCGGGCTCGCCCGCGGTCGCCTTCAACTCGCACATGACTGTGAGGCGGCCCGCAACGAGGCTGAGCACCTGGTCGAGCGTTGGCACGGGCTCGCCAGCGCCGGCGTCCGCCGCCTGCAGGGCAGCGAGGGAGCAGGAGCGCACAGGGCCCGCGAGGTTCGTCGTGCGGTCGACCGTTTCGTCGTGCATCAGCACGGGCACGCCGTCCGCGCAGAGCTGGACGTCGATCTCCATCGCCTCCGCCCCGGCGTCGAGGCAGGACCGTACGCCCGCGAGGGTGTTCGCCGGCGCCTCGCCGCCCGCGGCCGCGTGTCCGATGACCAGCGTGACCATCGCACGGACGATACCCCCCAACAGGCGAGGGCGAAACCTGGCGGCGCGCCCCGGATGTACGCACATCCTCGTGCCCGGTAGGCTTCGCGTATGTCCACATTCCGCATCCTCCTCACCCCCGGCGACGGCATCGGCCCCGAGGTCATGGCCGAAGCTCTGAAGACCCTTGCGCGCGTCGAAGAACGCTTCGGCCACGAGTTCCAGTACACCCAGGAGACCATCGGGGGCGCTGCCATCGACGCCTACGGCATCGCCCTGCGCCCGGAGACCGTGGCCGTCGCGAAACGGTCCCATGCGGTGCTCTTCGGCGCGGTCGGCGGCCCGAAATGGGACGACCCGAAAGCAGCCGCGCGCCCCGAAGACGCAATCCTTGGCATGCGCAAGCAACTGGGGCTGTTCGCGAACTTACGGCCCGTCAAGATTCACCCGCTCATGCTCGCCGACAGCACGATCAAGCCCGAGGTGCTCGAAGGCACGGACATGGTGGTCATCCGCGAACTCACGGGCGGTCTCTACTTCGGCCAGCCGAAGAAGCGCTGGGAGAACGCCTCCGGGCGGCAGTCCGTGGACACCCTTCGCTACAGCGAGCGGGAGGTCGAGCGCATCCTCCACGTCGGCTTCCGCCTCGCCCGCCAGCGCCGGAAGAAGCTGACGAGCGTCGACAAGGCGAACGTCCTGCGCACCGGCCAGATGTGGCGCGAGATCGCCGTCGAAGTTGGACGCCAGTACCCGGACGTCCAACTCGACCACCTCCTCGTGGACGCCTGCGCCATGAACCTCATCCGCCGCCCGGCGAGCTTCGACGTGATCGTCACCGAGAACATGTTCGGCGACATCCTCACGGACGAGGCCGCCATGCTCGCCGGGTCAATGGGGATGATGCCCTCCGCGAGCCTGGGGCGCCGGCGCAAGGATGGGACGGGCATCGGGCTGTACGAGCCGATTCACGGGAGCGCGCCCGACATCGCCGGCCAGGGAAAGGCGAACCCCCTCGCGATGATCCTGAGCGCCGCGATGATGTTGCGGCTCTCGCTCGGGCTGGAGCGCGAGGCGGCGGCGATCGAGGCGGCCGTGGACGCCGTCATCGTCGCCGGTTACCGGACGCCCGACATCGCCGGCACCGGCTACAGGACGGTCGACACGGTCAAGATGGGCGACGCGGTCGCGGAGCGCATTGGATAGGCGTCAGCGCGACAGGGCCTCCGCCAGCGTGCGCCGGTTCGTCTCACGCACCACAACCTCCGGGGTGCGGTGCCACGCGGCGCAGCGGCCCAGCACGTCACGCAGTGCAGTGACGAGATCGGCCCCGGGCGAGACGCGGTCTTCCAGGTGGAGGGAACGCACTTCGAAGACGCCCTCCTTCCGGAGCGCACGCGCGTCGAGGCGTCCGACGAGCTCGTCGCCATAGAGAATGGGCAGGCTGAAGTAGCCAAAGCGGCGTTTCGCTGCCGGCGTGTAGCACTCGATGCGGTAGTCGAAGCCGAAGAGCTCGAGCGCGCGGGCCCGGTCCCATACGACAGGGTCGAAGGGCGAGAGGAGCGAAGCGGATGCGTCCAGCTGCGGCCCGTTCAGCAGGTCGCGAAAGCCCGGCACGGCCAGCCAGGGCTCGGCGGCTTCGTCGACCTCCACCTCCTGCAGCGTTCCGCCTGCCACCAGGCGGCGCAGAGTCCGCAGGAGCGGCGTCTTCGGCTGGCCGTGGAACAGGTATTGGAACACCCAGGCCGGCTTCGCGACGCCGAGCGCCCGCACGGATTCAACGAGGAGCGCGGCCCGCGCTTCCTCCAGTGGCGGCGCGACGCCGTCGGACCATTCGGGGCGGACCCGCTCTCGAAGGTCGTAGACGCGCTGGAAGTTCTGCCGCCTCCGCACCATGAGCGCGCCGGCGTCGAAGAGAACCTCCAGCGCGAGCTTCTCCTCCTTCCAATCCCACCAGCCGCCACCCTTGCGGCCGTCGGTGCGTTCGAAATCTGCCGCGCGAAGCGGCCCTTCTTCGCGAACCCGGCCGAGGACGCGGTCCACGAGCGCGCGGTGGGCGTCCATCCACGGCTCCGAGCGCGAGCGCCAGCGATGGTCCCCGCCGAGCATGCGGCTGCGATAGAAGCCGTAATGCTCACGCGGAAGAAAGCACGCAGCATGCGCCCAGTACTCGAAGACGTCGCCATCTGCGAGCAGTTGGTCGAGCCAGGCAGGGTCGTAGTCGCCCAGGCGGCTCCAGAGCACAAGGTAGGGACTTCGCGCCACGACGTGGATCGAGTCAATCTGGAGCGCGGCCATGCGGCGGACCGCCGCCCGAACGTCGTCTCTCCCGGCCGCATGGCGCAGCCCGCCGAGGCCCTGTGCTCCGAGCAGTGCGCGCCGCGCCTGCGCTCGCGAGATTCGTGCCGGGGCCGGCGCTCTGCCCGTTATCGGGGGTCCCTCCACATCAGCCAGAGCCTTGGTCCGCCGTTCGGGATGACGAACTCTTCGGTGACCTTGAAGCCGTTGCGCTCGTAGAGCGGGACGTTTCGCTCCTTGGAGCTTTCGAGGTAGGCCGGCATGCGCTCGCGGTCGCACTTCTCCAGCACCGGCGCCATCAGTTGTGTGCCGATGCCCTTGCCCTGGTGTTCCGTGTCGACGCCCAGCGCCATCAGGTAGTAGTGGGGCGCCGATGGATGCTTCTTCTCGACGGCGGTGATGCCACTCATCACCGTGGGGATGCGCCGCCAGCTCGTCGTCTTCGCCAAAGCGGGCGCCAACATGAGTTGCTGAAGCATCCCCAGCTTCCACTTGCCCGGCGGCGTCCAGAGCGCGGCGCCATGGTAGCCCTCCGTCGTGTATGCCTCGCCGAACGGCTGTGTGAGCTTTCGAAACGACACGTCCATAAGGTGGCGGACGCGCCAGGCGCGCCGCTTGTCCTGGGCTGCCATCCAGTTCGCGAACGGGTCGTCGTCGAAGGCGCGCGCCATTACGTCGGCGATCGGGTCCGCGTCTGCCACCGTGCTCTTGCGGACTTCGACCGCGAGCGGCGTGCGCGCCGTTTGCTTAACCTCTTCGACCTGCGTCATGACCTTCCCTCTGGCGGGCGCTGTTCCCGGCTGCCCGGCGCCCATCACCGGGATGATACGCATGATGGCAAGCCCCCTGCCGCACGACGCCACCCGTCCCGCCGCGTACGATGGAGCGCATGTCCACGCCTGCGTTCAACCCCCCGACCCGCATCCTCATGGGCCCTGGCCCCAGCGGCGCCAACCCGCGCGTGCTCCGTGCGATGACCGCGCCCATCCTCGGGCACCTCGACCCCGAGTTCCTGAAGATCATGGACAACTGCCGCGTCATGCTCCGGCAGGTGATGCGCACCGCCAACGAGGTGACGCTGGCCACGCCCGGCACGGGCACCAGCGGTATGGAAGCGGCCGTGATGAACCTCGTCGAGCCCGGCGACCGCGTCGTTTGCGGAATCTGCGGCTACTTCGGTGAGCGCATCGCGCAGATGGCCCAGCGCGCCGGGGGCGTTGTCACACGCATCGACGCGGCCTGGGGCTCGCCCGTGGACCCCGCCGCCATCGAAGCCGCCATTCGCGCCGCGGGCGGCCCCGTGAAGCTCGTGACCGTCGTCCACGCCGAGACTTCGACGGGCGTGCGGCAGCCCATCGAGCCGGTCTCCACGGTAGCGCACGCCGCCGGCGCCCTGCTTCTCGTGGACTGCGTGACGTCGCTCGGCGGCGTGCCGGTGGAGCCCGACGCCTGGGGCGCGGACGCCGTGTACGCGGGGACGCAGAAGTGCCTCTCGGCGCCGCCCGGGGTGGCCCCGATTACCCTCTCCGCGCGCGCCTGGGACGCCGTGCGGGCGCGCGAAGTGCCGAGCAATACCTGGTACCTCGACCTCTCGCTGCTGCAGGCCTACTGGGACGAGCGCCGCGCCTACCACCACACCGCGCCGATCTCGATGGTCTACGCCCTGCACGAAGCGCTCGCGCTGGTCCTGGAAGAGGGCCTCGAAGCGCGCTGGGCCCGCCACGAGCGCAACGGCCGCGCCCTCCAGGCGGGACTCGAAGCGATGGGCCTCGTGCTCCACGCCGACGCCGCACACCGCTTGCCGGTGCTCACGACCGTGCGCATCCCGGAGGGCGTGAACGACGCCGAAGTCCGCGGGGCGTTGCTCAAGCGCCACAGCATCGAGTTCGGCGGCGGCCTCGGCGACCTGCGCGGCAAGGTCTGGCGCATCGGCCTCATGGGCGAGTCGTCCACGCCGGGCAACGTCCTCTTCGCGCTCTCGGCGCTCGGCAGGGTGCTGCGGGAGCAGGGGTTCAAGGGCGACCTGCGCGCCGCCCAGGACACCGCCGCAGCGCGACTCGCAACCAGCTGAGCCCACGGACCGGGCCGGCGCCTTAACCGGCCAGACCGCTTCCCGCCGCTACAGTGGTGCCAGTACCACCCGCCCGGAGGCTGTCCCCAGTGCCTCTCACTGCCCGGCGCCGGTTGCGGATGGCCCCTGTCCTGGCGAGCGGCGTTCTCGCGGCCGCCCTCTTGTTCCAGGCGTGCGGCAGCGGCGGCGCAGTGAAGCCCGCCACAGGCGCAAGTGCGTCACCCGCGACCCCGAAGCCTTCAGCAGCAGCGCCTGCCAGCGCGCCCGCCGTGCGCTTCGAGAAGTTGTTCAGGAGCCTCCCCGCTTTCTCGCGCCCGACGGCTATGTTGGAAGTCTCCGGCCAGTCGACGATGCTCCTCGCGCTCCAGGAAGGGCGCATCCTCGCCTTCGCCAACGACCCGTCGACGTCGTCCTTCGGGACCGTCGTGGACCAGTCGGCGCGCACCTCCCGGGACGGCGACGAGGAGGGCCTGCTGGGCATGGCGCTGGACCCGGCCTTCGCCTCGAACCACTACCTGTACGTGTACTACAGCGCGAAGCCCGGCGACCGCCGCACGGTCCTGTCGCGCCTGACCCTGGCCGGGAACGGCACCGGGCTGCGAGCGGACGCGTCGAGCGAACTGGTCATCCTCACGGTCGCGCAGCCGTACTCCAACCACAAGGGCGGGCAGCTGGCGTTCGGCCCTGACGGCATGCTCTACCTCGGGCTGGGCGACGGCGGCAGCGCCGGGGACCCGAAGGGCAACGGCCAGGACCTGAAGGCCAACCTCCTCAGCAGCATCATCCGTATCGACGTGCGTGGGGCGACGGCCGCACGCCCCTACGCCATACCGACCGTCAACCCGTTCGCCGCGGCCGCCGACGGGACCCGGACCGAGACGTGGGCTTACGGCCTCCGCAACCCCTGGCGCTTCAGCCTCGACCGTGCCACCGGCGCCCTCATCGCGGGCGACGTGGGGCAGGGCGACCGTGAGGAGGTGGACGTCATCCTCCCGGGCAAGAACTACGGCTGGAACGTCATGGAGGGCAGCACCTGCTACCGCCAGACCTCTTGCGACAGGGCGGGACTTACACTTCCCGTGTTCGACTACGACCACAGCAATGGCAACTGCTCGATTACCGGCGGGTTCGTGTACCGGGGCCAATCGCTGGCCGCGACGATGGGCGGAAGCTACATCTTCGCGGACCACTGCAGCGGCAAGCTCGGCGTGATCGCGGACATCACGAACGCCGGCGCTGCCGAAGTTGACCTGCCGTCGAAACTCCCACACATCACGAGCTTCGCGGAGGACGCCAGCGGCGAGCTGTACGCGCTGACGCTCGAAGGGGCGATCTACCGGCTCGTGGCCAGCCGCTGAGCCTCAGTCGGGCGAGGGTGGCCGTCCAATGCCGACGTAGCGCACGCCCCGGGCTTCGACCGCGGCGCGGTCGAGGGCGTTACGCGCGTCGAGCAGCACCGGGGCGAGTTTGCGCCAGTCCATGCCGGCGTAGGCGGAATGGAGCGCGTGCACGGCGACCACGTCGTAGCTACCCAGCGGCTCCGGCGCTGGTTCGAAGCCGAGCGAGCGCACGCCCGCCTCGCTCAGCAGAGCGTCGTGGCCCCAGACCCGGGCTCCGCGGGCCGAGAATTCGCGCAGGAGGTCGACCGCATTGGTGTGCGGGGTCACGGCCACGTTCGGCCGGAAGGTGAGGCCCATCACCAGCACGCGCTTGTCGTCGAGCCCTCCCGTGACAGCGGCAACGCGCTCTACGGCGTAGGCGGGCATGGCGTCGTTCACGGCGCGGCCGAGGGCCGAGAGCGAGCTCGCGCCGCGGCCCTGCATGAGGAAGCGCGGGTAGACCGGGATGCAGTGGCCGCCCACGCCGGTGCCGGGGGTGTGGATGTGCGAGTACGGCTGGCTGTTGGCGGCGCGGATGACCTCAGCGATGTCGACCCCGTACGCGTCGGCGGTCTGTGCCAGCTCGTTGGCCAGGGCGATGTTGAGGTCGCGGTAGGCGCCTTCGGCAAGCTTGCTCAGCTCGGCGGACTCGGCGCTGGCGAGCTGGATGACGTCGCCGCCGAAGACCTGCCGGTAGAACGCGGCTGCACGTTCGCCACCGGCAGCGTCCACGCCGCCGACCACCTTGGGGTACTTGGTGAGGTCCTCGATCACGCGTCCCATGAGCAGCCGCTCGGGGCTGAACGCCACGGAGAAGTCCTTCCCGAGCCGCAGCCCCCCCGTTTCGAGGCGTGGCGCGAGCACTGCGCGTGTCGTCCCCACGGGCAGGGTCGTGTCGAAGATGCAGAGCGTCCCCGCACGCATGCCGCGCGCCACGTCGTCACAGGCGGCGAGCAGCCACGAGAGGTCGGCGCGGCCCCCGGCGTCCACGTCGACGGCAACGGCGAAGAGCACCGCATCGCACCGGGCGACTGCACCCGCGGTGTCCGTGGTGGCGCGGAGATGACCCGCGGCGACCACCTGCGCCAGGAGGCCGCCCAGACCCTGCTCGTCCGGGATGGGGTTTTCGCCGCGGTTCACGGCGTCCACGCGCGCCTGGTCGATGTCGCAACCGAAGACGGTGTGGCCGCCTGCTGCGATGCGCGCAGCCAGCGGCAGCCCGATCCGCCCAACCCCGACTACGGCGACGTTCACCGGCGTTCTCCCGGCTGCTCGACCAGCTCCGGCATACCTGCCTCGGCCGAGCGCACGAGCGCTTCCACCACGGCCAGCGCTGCGATGCCATCCTGGGCCGTGACGGGCGGCGGGCCGCCGGCGAGCACCGCGTCGCGGAACGCCTCGAGCTCGGCGCGGAGTGGTTCCCGGTTCGCGATCGGGTAGCGGGTCATCGGGCCCTCGGTGACGGTCGCGACAGCGCCTTCGCGCGCCGCGGCGGCGTAATTCTCGTGGAACGAGAGCGACTGGGCCGCGTAGTCGACCGTGAACATCCCGCGTTCGCAGAGCACCATGAGCGTGCGCTCCTTGGTGGGCGTGAGCCAGTTGATCTCGAGCAGGCCGAGCGTGCCCGCGCGGAAGCGCAGCATGCCCGCGAAGAGGTCTTCGTTGTCCGTGTTGATGTGGCGCCGCGCCTCCGCATAGACGCGCTCGACTTCGTCGCCGAGGAGAAAGCGCATGACGTCGATGTCGTGCGGGGCGAGGTCGTGGATGACGCCCACGTCGCGGATGCGGTGCGGGAAGGGCCCCACACGGCGGGCGCGCACTTCGATGACGCGCCCGCCCTGGCCCGCGTCCAGCCGCTCTTTCAGTTCGCAGATGGCGGGGTTGAAGCGCTCGATGTGTCCTACCGAGAGGAGCACGCCCCGGCGCGCGGCGGCGGCGGCGAGGCGGCAGGCGGATTCGAGCGTGGCCGCGAGCGGCTTCTCCACGAGCAGATGCGCGCCCGCTTCGATCACGCGCGTCGCCACCTGCTCATGCAGGCCGGTGGGCACGACGACCGAAACGAAGTCGGGCCTGGTCTCGGCGAGGAGCTCCTCCACGCGAGCGAAGCCCGCGATTGGCCTCCCGGCGACCGCCGCCGTGACGCGCGCAGCGTCCGGGTCGGCGACGCCCACGAGCGTCACGCCCTCGAGAGTCGTGAGCACGCGGGCATGGTTCGCTCCCATGGAGCCCAGCCCGACGACGGCAGCGCGCAACTCAGCCATTGCATCGAGCGTAAGGCGGAACGCCGGTACCCGGAAGGCGGCTGACCTTTGATGACCATCGAGCGGAGGTGGCCCAGATCGGGAGTTATGACCTCCGCCGCGCGCCCGCCCATCCGGCGACGGCTGCGGAGGCCGCGAAGGCGAAGGCGACCCCTGCCGCCAGCGGCCAGAGGAACGTGCCTGAGTCCGCCGGGCGCAGGCCGGTGCCGGTCGCCGGTACGCCCGGCGGTCCCGAGAGGATGGCGCAGGCGGCCCGCAGCCCCGAGCCACCTGAACCAGGACGGTAGACTGCGAGGGCGGCCCCGTCCGCGTCGTAGATGCTGTTCGGAGCGCCGGGGGTAAGCGAAACCAGGTCCGTGTTCCAGAAGATGAGGACCAGGGAGGAGGCGGAGTCCGCGTCGAGGGCGAGCGGTGGCTTCAACTGACCCACAAGGCCGCCGCTGTCATCGCAGGCGGCGCGTTGGCGGATGATGACGTTGTACGTGCCCGGCTGAAAGAAGAACAGGCTGAGGCGGATGCGGACCACGCCCGCCGTGTCCTGGATCATCGTCACGTAGTGGGTTCGGCCGTCGTCACCGATGAGCGACACAACCACCTCCTTGACGACGTCGTAATTGAACGGCGGCTGGTCGCCGGGGCAGAGGGCCACGGTGCCCGCGTCGAGCTGCCGGAGGTGAAAGCTGAGTTGCCCTCGCGGGCCGGGAAAGCCCTGGCTGCCAGCCTGGATCCAGACGGTCTCACCGGGACGGACGTAGAACCCCGTCACCTGTGCCGTGCCGCACTGGACGGATGTGCCGCGGCCCGCGCCGGGAATATCTCGGGTCTCGGCGTCTTTGACGGCAAGCCCGGACGGGAACGACGTCCCAAGGGTGTCCGCCTGCATCGTCGCGCCTCCGGCGGGCCCGGTGAAGCTGTACCAGATCGTGCCGCCGAGCACGGAGGGCTCGCCCGCGTCCACGGTCGCGAACGTTGTGTCCACGACGTCGGAGAAGGGCAGCGCCGTGATCGCGGCGCCGGGGAAGATGTCGTTTGCTGGCGGACTGCCGGCCGCGACCCTGAGCGTGAGCTTCGCTGCGTACGGCGGGTCGAACTGGCTGGAGGCGACCTGCAGGTAGTACGTGACGCCAGCCTTCACGCGAAACACCGCCGCCCATTGGCCGGCGCTCGAGGTGGAGCCGCCGTCAACCACGGTCAGGTCTTCCAGCCTGGTGCCCGTGTACGCGGTCGCGGAACCGCCGGTGACTCCGTCCTGGTGAAGCGCAACGCCAACAGCGCCCTCACCCGCGGCCGTGAAGTGAAACCAGAGCGTTGCCGTGCTCATCGGCTGGAGCGGCTCGCCGGGCTCGACGGTTGCGTCCCTGGTGTTTGCCAACGCCTCGTACGGCAATGTGTCGATAGCCACGCCGGGGAAGTTGTCCGCCCCCACCGGCAGCGTCTGCGCAGCACCAGCCGCCCGGAACGCGAAGAGCGCTACGACGATAGCGGCAACCAGGGCAGCGGCGCGTGCCTGCATACCGTCTCTGACGAAGGACGGCGCCGAAAGGTTCCGCGCTGCCTCCGCATACGGCCATCCGGGGCGAACCTGCGCTTGACCCGCGCCAACTGATTTAACGCGTTCTTTTGTCATGGCCAGATACCGTCAGGGTCGGCGGTATGCTAAGCTGATTACCGTTCGGTAAGTGATAGTTGAGGTTTGCGTATGACTCAGGCGAGCATTGTTGAAGCTTCCGGCCATTCGGCCATGTGCAGGCACCACTGGGTAATCGACACCCCCAATGGCGCCTTGAGCGGTGGGCGCTGCAAGCGCTGCGGCGCCGCGCGCGAATTCCGCAATTCGAACGAAGACCTGATGTGGGACAGCGACAGCTTCAGTCTGAACGGCTCCCGCTACCGCGGACGGCGCAACGAGTCGATGACCTCCGACCTTTCCTGACTCATCGCCCCCTGGCGCACCGTGCGGCCGGCGAGATTCGCCGGCCGGCTTCGTTTCCGGCGGGCCCGCCCGGCCGTAGACTGGGCAGTGATGCCTCTCGATCTCTCGGTTGACCTCGCCCCCGGTCACAAGACGGGGCTTGCCCTGCGTAACCCGGTGATGACAGCCTCCGGGACGTTCTCCTGGGGCTTCGAGTTCGCGCGCCAGTTCGGCGTCGAGCGCCTCGGCGCGATTGTTTCCAAAGGCGTGACCGTGGCGCCCCGCGCCGGCAACCAGCAGCCGCGCGTCGCAGAGACCCCGGCAGGGATGCTGAACTCCATCGGGCTCCAGAACGTCGGCCTCAGCGCGGTCATCCACGATATGGCCCCGGCCTGGGCGAACTGGGACGTGCCCGTTGTCGTCAACATCGCGGCCGACACCGTGGAAGAGTTCGGTGAGATGGCGGCGAGGCTCGACGGAGTGCCCGGCGTCGCCGCGCTCGAACTGAACATCAGCTGCCCGAACGTGGACGTGGGCGGCATCGAGATCGGCCAGGACGTTGAAGCCTCGGCGCGGGCGACACGGGCGGCCGTGCGTCACACGGACCTGCCCGTCATCGTCAAGCTCACGCCCAACGTGACCGACCCCGTGCGCCTGGCGCTGGCGTGTGAAGAGGCGGGCGCTGCGGCCATCTGCGCCATCAACACGGTGCTCGGGCTGGCGATCGACGTTCGCCGGCGCCGTCCCGTCCTGCCTCGCGCGAAGGGCGGCCTTAGCGGCCCCGCAATCAAGCCCATCGCCCTGCGCATGGTGTGGGACGTGGCCCAGGCCGTGCGTATACCGGTCATCGGCTGCGGCGGCATCAGCACCGGGCTCGACGCCGTGGAGTTCCTGATGGCGGGCGCGAGCGCCGTCCAGGTGGGCACGGCGACCTTCGCGAATCCGCGCGCGCCCCTCGACGTGCTCGAAGGGCTCGAAGCATGGATGGCGGCCAATGGCGTCGCCCACGTGCGCGAGATCATCGGCTGCGCGCAGCCCCAGCCGGTCTGAGTCGCAGGTGGCGCGTCGTGACAGTATTCTGGACTCATCAGTCGGGGTGTAGCTCAGCCTGGTTTGTCACGGGAAGGTGCGAGACCGCCCCGCGCTGCCAGGGGGCGCGGACGAAGGGGGGAGTCTCATGATGTCGCCGGATAGGGCGACCCACGTCCGGTCCTGGCCGCAGCTACGGCAGCTGGCGGCCAAGGACGATTGGCCCGAACTCGTCCAGGTGGCTGATGGCGAAGTCAGGCCGTTCGGCCCCCTCGTCGATGCTGGGCTGGACCATGAACCCCGCTTCCTGGGTGAGTAGCACCGACCGCATGCCCACGCGGTTTGCACCGAGGACGTCTAACGCTGGCATGTCCCCGACGTACACCGCCTGAGCGGCCGGGACATCCGCCAGGTGAAGGGCCTGAAGGAAGATCTCGCGATCAGGCTTGCACGACCGCGCAGCTTCGCTGCTCAGGATGAAATCCACGTGGTCGCGGAAGCCGCAGCTATCCACCAACAGGGACAGGTCGCGTTCGTCGTTGACGCTGACAATCCCCGTGCGGATCCCGGCGTTACGGAGGGAGTTGAGTAGCTCCGTCGCTCCTTCCTGGGGTGATGCTTCGCGGGCGGCGGCCTGTCGAAGATCCTCGATTACAAGCTCAAGTTGATCGTCGCTACAGCTGACGCCCAGGTCATTGAACGCCCTGCGGTGAAACTCGCGGTAGAGGTCCGCCATGAGGTAGAACGGCAGTGCAACGAATTGCGGCGTGGCTGAGATCCAGCAGGTCCGGATGGTCTGCATGATGTGCTCGACGGGTTGTTCGATGCCGAACATGTCGCGCACGAACGCGCTGCTCGAGGCGGCGGCCCGGGCCACATGGGTCTGCGGATAGAGCGTCCCCGACATATCGAAGAGGACCGCACGGACCTCCTGGTCGCTCATCACCATGAAGCTGCTCCCAGACGAGGACTCGCCCGATGCATAGCACCGCTGGCTGCATCGCCGTATGACCTGGATCATTGACGACCCCATGGCGAAGCGACCCGTCCAGCAACGTCTTCAGGTACAATTGCCACCTGGAAGGAGCCGCCGCGGCCCTCGGAACAACGCTTGCCATCCGCCAAACCCCGGCATGTTTGGTGCCGTGATAACCGTTGCAAGAGCGCTGCGACAACCTCTCCCGTCCGGATCGATTCGGGGAGAAGCCTTGTTCTCAGGTTCGAATCCGGCAAGATCGGCGGGGTGTAGCTCAGCCTGGTTAGAGCGCTTGCTTTGGGAGCAAGAGGCCCCCGGTTCGAATCCGGGCACCCCGACCATGCACAACCTCCAGCCGCCACCGCAGCCGCCCGCACGACGGGCCGTTTTGCGCCCCCCGCGGCGCTGTTCTACCATCCGGACGTACCCATGATCGCGCCCCGGGTCTCCATATGAGTGATGAGTTCGGCGTCGACCTCGACGAGGTGTTCAAGGTCATCGACGCGGCCGAAGTGCTCGTCGTGCGCTTCCACATTGTGCAGAAGCGGCTCCTCGTCGATTTTCGAACGAAGGCAGGCGTCCTGCCCTTCGCCGCCGTGGTGCCGCGCGCAGAATCAGTGGAAGACCGCTTCCGCTCGATCAAGAAGCTGCGGCCCGAATTCGGCTTCCCGGAAAAGGTGCTGTCGTTCTCGTGGCCCCGGATGGTGCCCATGCTGATCGCGAGCGGCGCCTGGCAGCACCTGGTCGACCGCATGACCGAGCTCGGCGGACACGAGACCCTCGAGTTGTGCGGCCACGTCATGGAGGAGCTCCTGCGCGAGGAGCGGCTCGAAGTCGCCGGGGCCATCCGCGGCACAGAGCAGTACCAGACCCTCTGGGAGCGGCAGCGCGCATGAACCGCGTCATCGACCTCCGCAGCGACACCGTGAGCAAACCCGGCCCCGAAATGCGCCGCGCCATGGCCGATGCCGAAGTCGGCGACGACGTGTTCGGAGACGACCCGACCGTGAACCGCCTCGAAGCGACCGCCGCAGAGCGCCTCGGCAAGGAGGCTGCGCTCTACGTGCCCAGCGGCACGATGGCGAACCTCGTCGCAGTTATGACGCACACGCGCCCCGGGGACGAGATCGTGCTCGGCGACCAGGCGCACATCTTTGGCATGGAAGTGGGCGGAGCTGCCCGCATCGCGAACGTGCTCACGCGCACGCTCCCGAATACGGAAGACGGCCGCCTCGACCCGGGCGCGGTCGCTGCCGCCATCCGCCAGCGGACCGCGCACACCCCGGGCACCGCCTTGCTCTGCCTCGAAAACACGCACAATCGCTGCGGTGGCGCCGCGCTCGCTGCCGAAGAGATGGACGCGCTCGCGGCCGTCGCGCACAGGAGCGGCGTCGCGGTGCACCTGGACGGAGCGCGGATCTTCAACGCGCAGGTGGCCCTCGGCGTGTCCGCAGCACGCATCGCGCGGAACTGCGACACGGTCTCGTTCTGCCTTTCCAAGGGCCTGGGCTGTCCGGTGGGCTCGCTGCTGTGCGGCTCGAAGGAGTACATCGCCGAGGCGCGGCGCAACCGCAAGATGCTGGGGGGCGGTATGCGCCAGGCCGGCATCCTCGCCGCCGCTGGGCTCTACGCGCTCGACCACCACGTGGAGCGGCTCGCCGAGGACCACGCGAACGCGAAGCGCCTGGCCGCCGGCATCGGAAAGCTCGGGCCGTTCACCGTTTCGACCCCTCAGACAAACATCGTCATGGCCGACGTCGTGCGAGGCACCCTGGAAACCTGGATGGGCACCTTTCGCGAGGCCGGCCTCCTCGTCACGCCGGCGGGCCCGCAACGCATGCGCCTCGTCACGCACGTCAACATCTCCGCCGAAGACGTGGATGACGCCCTCGGCCGGGCTGAGCGGGCCGTGGGGGCGGCGACGGTTTGAGGACCGGGCTGCGCCTGTTCGCCTTCGGGGCGGCCCTGGCGGGCGCGGCGCTCACGCTCGCGGCCTGCAGCGACGGCGACGACGTTGCAACCAGCAAGATCTTCCGCGCCGCGCCGTGGAAGGACGGCGAGCTGAGTGTCTACCGCGTCGCGGAGCGCGGCGTCGACGGCGTGGGCACCTGCACGCTCGAGACGAAGGTGGATTTCGAGCCCGCCAAGACGAGGCTCGAGCATCGCTGCGACAACGGTCCGTATCACGACAACGGCAATGCAGTCGTGGACACGAAGACGCTCGTACCCCTCAGCTCCGAACGCATAGCCACCGACGACAAGAACCAGCGGCAAACGAGCTACACCGTCACCTATGGCGCGCGCACGGCCACGTTCACGGCAGACACGGGCGGCAGCACGCACGAGACCACGCGCGACCTGCCCGCCCCGACCAGGGTGAGCCCGGACCCGGGCTGGTACGACGACGAGTCGCTGCTCTGGCTGGCACGCGGAGTCCCTCTGGAAACGGGCTGGCAGGGCGGATACTCCCACGTCATCAATGCGGGTCAGCCGCGAGTGCTGGGCGTGCAGGTGCGGGTGGAGCAGCCGGAACCGGTGAAAGTGCCGGCCGGGGAGTTCTCCGCGTGGAAGGTGCGCTTCCAACGCTCGGACATCGTCTATTTCGTATGGGTGGACGTGCAGGCCCCCAACCGCGTCGTGAAGGCCCAGATCGAGGACGTAACCTACGAGCTGACCGGCCTCAGGTAGCCATCGCGGGGACACCGGGTTCGATCCCGGTGCGCTACAAGAAGTTCACATGCCTTATGTCCCAGCAGGCCGAATTTTGCTTGACACGCCACCGGCACCTTCCGAAGATGCTCCAGCGCCCCGATCTCCTTTACGAAGTGTCGAAGAGAACATGTCATCCGTTTTCGTTATCAGTCGTGAGCCGCGGATGCGCTCCTCGGTAGGTGAGTACCTCCGCGAGCGTGGCTACGACGTCGCGTCCGCCGGCAACTATGACACCGCCATGGAATCGTTGACGGGCCAGCGGCCGGATGGGCTCGTGGTCGACGTCCAGGGTCTCCCCCGCGGCGAGGAAGGCTCGAACTTCTCCGTGTTCAACCAGTGGTTGGCCGCGACCTACCGGGCCCCGCTCCCAACACTCGTCTACCTCCTCCACAAGGGCGCGCGCCGCCCGCACTTCCGCGTGGAAGGGGCCGTCATCAAGAAGCCGTTCCCGCTCGAAGCACTGGGTGAGGCGCTGCGTGAACGCATCGGACACCCGCGGCGCGACGGCAGCGGCCCCGGCATCGAGCTCGACCTCACAACGAACACCCTCACGTCCTCGAACGGCGAAGCGCATCTCACGAACATCGAAGCGAACCTCCTCGCCTATCTGATGGAGCACGAGGGCGAAATCCTGCACCCGCGCAACCTCCTGGTGGACGTCTGGCAGTACCACGACTCCGCCGGGGCGAGCACGCTCGTGCGCGCCCACGTCAGCAACCTCCGGCGCAAGCTGCGCGAGGTCCACGGCACGGCCCGCCAGATCCAGACCATCCGGGGCAAGGGCTACCGCTTCGTCGCCTGAGCTGCCCTCCATTTTGAACCCGGACCGAATGGTATAGTGGCTACGGAGGCAGTCATGGTGCAGTCACCTGTCGCGCCAACAGCCCCCCGCGAGATGACGTGGGAGGAGTTCGTCGCCGACGACTCCGGGACCTTCGTCGAGTGGGTGAGCGGGAGGGCCTATCCGATGATGTCGGTCTCGAGCGAGCACTCCCGGGTGACCACGTTCCTCCTGCATCTCCTCGGGAGCTTCGTGGACTTTCATGGGGCCGGCGCCGTGTACGCCGACCCATTCGTCATGCGGCTCGGCCCTGGACTTTCAGGGCGGTCGCCCGACGTGATGGTCGTGCGCACGGAGCATGCAGAGCGCATTGGGACGCAGTTCCTCGACGGGCCAGCCGACGTCGCCGTCGAGGTCATCAGCCCGGTAAGCGCCGCCACCGACCGCGGCGAGAAATACTACGAGTACGAAACCGCCGGCATCCCGGAGTACTGGCTGATCGACCCCCAGCGCAAGGTGGCCGAGTTCTACCGCCTGGACGCCGCCGGGGTGTACCGGCTCGTGCCCGCCGCTGACGGCGTCTTCCGAAGCGACGTGCTGCCAGGCTTCTTCCTGCGCGTGGCGTGGCTCTGGGAGCGCCCCAGGCTCGCTGACGCCGAGCGCGAGCTCGGCCTGCGGTAGAGCCCAGAGGGCCGGGCCGCCTACGCCGGTTCGAACAGCGGCAGGGCGATGCCGCTCTCCTGGTCTTCCCACTTCAGCTTGACGCGCATGCCGATCTTCACGTCTGTCACGGGATTAGCGACCCCGACGACGTTCGTGAGGATGCGAAAGCCTTCGTCGAGGTCCACGTACGCGATCGCGTAGGGGCCCAGCTCGGCGAACGCGGGGTGCCGGTTCAAGCGCACGACGCTGTAGGTGTACACCGTCCCGAGGCCCTTGCTTTCGCGCCAAACGAGCTTGTCGGTGCCGGTGTAGGGCGAGCGGCTCCTGGTGAAGAAGACCGGCTTCCCGTTGGTCGTGTCCACCTGGTACATGAGCTTGTGCTCGCGCGTGGCGTCCCAGAAGGGCTGCGTGTCGGGCTCCGGGAAACGGGGTTGCGGCCGTGCTGCTGCCATGTCAGTCCCTCGCCAGGATGATGGTGCCACCGGTGTGGCTGGTGGCGAGCATGCCGCCGTTGCCGTGCGCGACCGCGAGCTTTGCGCCGTCCACCTGCGAAGTCGACTCGCCGCGCAACTGGCGCGCCGCCTCGAGCAGCAGGAAGAGCCCGCGCATCCCCGGGTGGTTCGAGCTGAGCCCGCCGCCGTCCGTGTTGAGCGTCGGCTTCAGCGGGTTCTTGAAGTTCAGCCTCCCGCCGGAGACGAACGCCCCGCCTTCGCCCTTCTTGCAGAACCCGAGGTCTTCCAGCATCACCATGACGGTGATCGTGAACGAGTCGTAGATCATCGCGATGTCGACCTCCGAGGGGCTGACCCCCGCCTCGGCGAATGCGGACGGGCCCGACTGCGCCGCCGCGCTCGTCGTCAGGTCGGAGCCGTTCTCCGAATACTTCGTCGCCTCGCCCGTCCCGATAATCCAGACGGGCTTCTTCTTGCAGTCGCGGGCAACGTCGGCGGAAGCGATGACCAGCGCGCCGCCGCCGTCGGAGACCATGCAGCAGTCGAGCAGGTGCAGCGGGTCGGCGACCATGCGCGAATCCAGCACGTCCTGGATGGTCGTCTCGCGGATGTTCTCGTAGAGCAGGTCCGTCATCGCCTTGACGGCTTCGGGGTTGCGCATCGCATGAGCGCGCGTGGCGACAGCGATCTCGGCGAGCTGGGCGCTGGTCGTGCCGTACTGGTGCATGTGGCGGTGCGCGACCATCGCGTAGTTCGAGATGAGCGTCATCCCCCAGGGCGCCTGCATGTTGTCGGTCGGGTTGGCAGGGCCGGCGCCGCCGACACCGCCGGTGCCGATGCGGCGCATGTCGCTCGCCGCCGTCGAGCCGTAGCTCAGGAGAGCGACCTTGACCTTGCCGCGGCCGATGTCGCGGCGGGCGTGCGCGGCGTGGAACTCGTACGAGCTGCCGCCGACGGCCGTGGTGTCGATCACGTTCGGCTTGAAGCCAAAGTATTCGGCGAGTCCGAGACCGGCCATGCCCGGGCCGTCCTGGGCGTCGTAGAGGCCGTCGACGTCGCTCCACTTCAGACCGGCGTCTTCGAGCGCGCGGGCGGCGCACTCAGCCTTTATCTGCAGCGGTGTGACGCCCGGCGCCTTGCGCAGGGGGTATTCATGGATGCCGACAATGGCGGCGTCGCGGACCTGGGAAACCATGGGCGAGCTCCGTGGGAAGTCGAGGGGCGCATGAGGCGCCAAGCCGGAATCTACGGACGCAGCGCGAGGGAGTCAAACGGGGAGGGGGGCTGGCGGAGATTCCCGGCCATGCCGATTCTGATGTCGTGGAGCAGGAAGCACAGGCCGCGTTTCGCCGAGTGCGATGGATTCACCTGGGGCTCATGGCCACGGTGGTGCTCTTGTCCACCAGTTTGGCCTTCCCCACCCGGGCAGCCCCGGCCATCCCGAACCACGAGGAGTGGCTCTGGCCGCTCCGGGCCGCCCTGGCCGGTCTGTCGGTCACCGGGCTTCTTGCCGTGGACTCGGTTCTGAAGGCCCCTCATTCACGACGCAAACGCTCCGGCTTGCTCTTTGCCTTCCCCGCCGCCAGCGAGCCCGCGGCGTCAAACGCCGTTCTCAGGATGGGGTTTTGCGAGGCGATCGGCATCTACGGGCTCCTGCTCTTCATCCTCGGCGGCCACCTGGCCGACCTCTTCGCCTTTCTCGGCGCTTCCCTGGCGGCGTTCGCGTGGTACTTCCCGACCCGCGCCCGATGGAAGCGCGAACTTGCGGCAACAGGCCCGAAAGCCTAGCGGTGCGCACGAAGCGGAAGGTCTATGGCAGCCCGGACGAGTTCGACACTGACCGCAAGAAGATGTGGTCGAAGGGCTGGCTCGTGCTCGACCACCGCGCGCAACGGGTAGTCCGGCCGTCGTGGTCTGCCCTTGGACCCTCTGCGTCCCTTGCCATCCTGGTAGTTATGTCGCCACTGTTGTTACTGGGGTGGCTCATCTACCGACACGCCCCGGACGAAGAAATCGTCGTGACCTATGGTCGGCGAGAGATGTAGCGTCGAGCGGCACGAGGGGGGCCGGAACTCACGCACGCCGCGCGAGCGAGTCAAACGGGGGGAAGCTGGCCGAGATTGCCGAACCTGCCGATGTGACGATCGCTGAACGAGGTGCCGCCGGGCGAGGCTCCTCCACTTCCACCTTTCCACGCAAAGATGCCGCGCGTTCGGTGGACTTGCTCGGCAGGTGCCGGCCAGCCGCGAACGTGATGGTGAGCTGAGCTGCTACATTATTCATGTGCCTCCATCAGCTAGCTACCGGCAGAACCACTACGTCCCGCAGTGGTATCAGAAGAGGTTCATGCTTCACGGACAACATAATCTGTTCGTCCGCGACCTGAAGCCGCGGAGGTTCAGGGACGCCAGCGGGAGGGAGCATGTCGACCGGGAGCTCCGGTCGCTGGCGCCGCGCCAATCCTTCGTCGAGCGAGACCTATACACCACCTATCTCGGTTCTGAACCATCGACGGAGATCGAGCGCCTGTTTTTCGGCAGGATAGACAGCGCTGGAAAGGCAGCTGTTGAGGCCTTCAGCAATTTTACCGTTGCGGGCGCGTTGGCCCAGTACGACAACCTCTTGGCTTACCTAGGGAGTCAGAAATTCAGAACGCCCAAGGGTCTCCGGTGGATTGCTGAGCAGGCTGGGTCTGCCGACAGGCACCGTGCGCTGGTCTTGATGATGAGCAACCGAGCAATGTACCACGCGGTTTGGAGTGAGTGTGTCTGGTCGATCGTTGACGCGGCCGAATCCAGTACCAAGTTCATCGTGAGCGATCACCCGGTCACCGTGTACAACCGAAGCTGCGGTCCGAGCTCTGACCGGTGCCGAGGATACAGCGACCCGGATGTTCGTCTCAACGCTACGCACACGCTGTACGCCTTGTCGATCGACCGTATGCTTGTGCTAACGAATCTTACGTGGGCCCGCAACCCGTATCAGGATCCGTGCGGCCTCCGGCCGAACCCTCAGTTGTCGAGGATGGGGCTGTTCAAGGCCATGGGCGTTCAGCGGGAACGTCATCTCACAGAGATAGAAGTCCACCAGATCAATTTCATCCTGAAGTCCAGAGCTCTCCGGTACGTCGCTGCCGCTGTCCCGGAGTGGCTCTATCCGGAGAAGCGCGTCTCCAAGTCGGACTGGCGGAACTTTGGCGACGGCTACTTGCTCATGCCGGACCCCCGGCCGATCCACAGCGGCGGAACCGTGTACATGACGTACGAGGACGGGACGTCCTTGGCGTCCGACGAGTATGGGCGACTCCCGGGACAGCCGGGCTTCGAGGACAAGCAGCGGAGTGAGCTGGAGTGGAACGCGTTGCACCGATTCAAGGGCGAGTTTGCGCGGCTGTACGGTCCGGTGCGGCGCGGGCGCACTAACCAAGGGCTTGAGCTGGAGGCCGAGCGAACGTCGGACGAGACGCATGAATACTACTTGAGCCTTGAGGAACAGCATCGGCCCCTGATGAGGGGCGTCCGGAACTGGTAGGGCCCCGGCCCGCTTGACGGGATCACAGACGGGGGTCGCGGAACACCGGCCCGCCGCCTGGATTCGCCTTGGTCTTGAAGATGCGAACGCCAAGGCTGCTTCTCGCGCACGGCGAGTGTGGCCATGAGCGAGGACGGTCGGGTGGCTAGGGAGCCCGCGGTGGCCCTCGGTGCCGGAGGGCGGGGAGAGCTTCAGTCGGCGCTACTTCAGCGGCGGTTGTGAGGCGCGAGTCCGTACCTGCCGGGGGCGGGAGCGGCCAGGCGACCTCGGTCAAGGAAGTCAGCGCCTTGCCCATATGAATGGCGAGGAACTTCAATCGGTGAAACGACTTGCGCCGAGTTTCCAGCCGAGGAAGGCCACCGTCAGCGCCTTTCGAGCTGGTCGGCGCCCTAGGTGGACCAAGTCCTTTGTTGCGTCCGGTTGAAAAGTTGACCACTGTCCGGCTGAAAAGTTGACCACCTCGGGGCGGCCAAGCTCCTCATGGCGAAGCCATGAGGAGGGCCCACGAGGAGTGATGAAGATGGAGCAATGGACG